>OGXM01000345.1_pt1 | contig 31300 bp, 24 predicted proteins | sample 1576271 | NCBI WGS metagenome assembly OGXM01 (sample SAMEA3541579, study PRJEB24748) | human gut metagenome | biome: human gut; feature: human-associated habitat; material: faeces | place: China | collected 2012 | reverse complement strand
TTACAAAGCATGTTTTTATAACGGAGGACACGGGAGGAAAAAGACAGACACATTAATAATATTCGCACGCGCGTATAGGGACGGAAAAAGGAAGGAACCCATACGAAAACAGCAGACGGAAAACAAGAAAAGACGAAAAAACGGAAGGCAAACTTGCAAACTTGCAAAACTTGCAGCATCTCCACACCCACACACGTGCGCGTACATTATAATGCAACAAAATAATATGTTCCAGAATTCCACTCTATTTCTTTATTGTGATCTGTGAATGATCTGATCTCCTCCTGTTTTCTTGTTCACGTTTTTTCTCTTTTGCGAAATATATGCGTCTTGATGAGGAAATTTCTTTAAAAGACCATTACTACAGCCAGTGCCGGCTGAAGAACAGCAGCTGGCAGGTCTTCTGGCAGGACAGTGCCTCGGAACAGGATGCCATGCCGTGCGTCTTCATACAGTTCATATGTTCCGAAAGGTTAGTAACATGTGTTTCGTAAAGTTAGTAACGTGTGGCCCTATACGTTACTAACATACAGGCCTGCACGTTAGTAACGTGTTCCATTTAGATTGATAACGCGTTATTCCTCATGCCGACAGCTTGTTCTCCCCAGGATTGTACAAGCTGTACCAGCATGATTGGCGGAAGGCCCGGCCTATACAAGTACCTGCTGAAGATTCGGGCAGTCATCCCTTTGCCACCTGTGTCTGTCCGATTCCGGTTTCTGTCTTCCGCTTTCCTTTTTTCTTCTTATACGGTCCCTCCTCTTTCCACCAAAGATCCTATCACATCTCTCCCTTTTCCCCGCTCCACTTTCTGTGCTCCGTCATGCTTTCCTCCATTTCAGCTCTCCCCTGCATCGTCCGTTTGTCCTCCTCCACCCTTGCTTGTCACATTCTCCTTATGTTCTCTCATTTTTCCACATTATAATGTACGCGCACGTGTGTGGGTGTGGAAGTGCTGCAAGTTTTGCAAGTTTGCAAGTTTCATCCCCACTTTATATCATAAAGGGAACTGAAAATAAATAATATTCTGGCATTTAGTCAATGCCCCCATAAACTATATAATTTTTTATTGCTATATTTGTCCTCATCAAATCATCAAAATGAATATAACTTCTACTATCATAACAGCTTCGGACGGAACACCCCTCTCCTTATATGATGTATGCCGGTTCCTATCCAAGCAGCAATGGAAACACATATTAAAACAATTGAAACAAGAAGGAATACATATAGAAAGAATAGAAGCTTATGAATATCCGGAAGTTCAAGACATCAAACATCTATTTATACGCTTTGAAAAAGAAAAAGAAGACACTCCTTTTTATTTACTGTCTCCGGAAATATTCTCTAAACTAACCAACGCGATAATACAAGAATACTCTTCAAATATAAAATAAAAAAAAATTGTACAATCCATCAAATTAGGATGAGATGAAAAACATCAACGGTCAAGGCAATGAAATTACAATTATTTTACCACATAAGAAAATAGATTGTATATCCTCCCATCATGAACAATTCAATCAAATCATCCATCAATCCCATATCATAATTACAGGAAACAACAATCATGTTTCCATGCATTTCGATTCAGAAGAGAATGTTGAAAAGCTACTTCTTAACGAAGGTTTTCTATTGATTATCAAGGGAAACGATAACACGGTTAATTTAGGAACAATCATTTTACGCTATTCCAACATACTAGGGATGAGTGGACTAAAACTCATCATCGGCCAGTTGCCCGGTTTGGGAGCTGGTGTTTCAAGAGTTGCCAATAATTGTAGAGTTGATATAGGTAATCGTGTAGTTATCAATGGAGTTACTTTATATTTACAAGAAGATAAATCAAATGTTAGCATAGGAGAAGACAGTCAATTAAGCTGGGGCATTGATATTTGGTGTACCGACGCACATACTATAACAAATTTAAAGGGAGAACCGATTAATTTTGCTCAAAGTATAGAAATAGGCAAGCATGTATGGGTAGGGAAAGATGTAAAAATTGGTAAAAATACAAAAATACCCGATAACAGTATTGTGGGTTGGGGAAGTATTGTAACCAAAGTATTCAACGAACCGAATATAATATTAGCAGGCATCCCTGCAAAAATTGTAAAGAGAGGTATAAATTGGGATCGTAGATGCATTAATAAATACTTACTAGAATAGTATTTAGGGTGTCTGAAAAGATAGCTAGTCAGACCCCCGATTTGATAACTATTCCGTTAGAACTGGAAATAAATAAACGGCTGAATATCACTGCTCTTTATCTGGATAACCAAATAAATCAGTACTACCAACAATAATGCCTTTCCCAATAAAGGTAATTTTACCACTCCACGACAACACGCATTCTGCCAACTATCAGGAGCAAAATGCAGCAAATACCCTATTCCCATCAAAACAAACACTTTCCAATAACCTTCTATCAGCTGCATGAATACCTCGGGATGGAAAGCTGTACATATCTGCTTCAACATAACAACCGAAGCTTCAAAAGTCGTATTACGGAAAAATATCCAGCAGAAACAAACAAAATTGAAAGTAACAAGAACTGCAAAAAATTTACGAATGCCCTTACTGCCAGCCGTCTTAGGCTTATGCAGCAAGTTACGCCAGAATTTCTGTGCAGCCAGTGCTATTCCATGAAATCCCCCCCATATCACAAAATTCCAAGATGCACCATGCCACAAACCACCTAACAACATAGTAAGGCACAAATTAATATAAGTACGGACCTTCCCCTTGCGGTTTCCCCCCAATGAGATATAAAGGTAATCTCGTAACCATGTAGAAAGAGAGATATGCCAACGATGCCAGAAATCGGTTATACTATCGGCTTTATAAGGCGAATTAAAGTTCATAGGGAAACGGAAACCCAACAGCAAAGCAAACCCGATAGCCATATCACTATATCCGGAAAAGTCACAATAAATCTGTAAAGCATACCCATATACACCAAACAAATTCTCAACCCCGGAATAAAGAGCCGGATTATCAAAAATACGTTCCACAAAATTTACACTGATATAATCGGAGATTACAGCTTTCTTGAATAATCCGCTGATGATAAAGAAAACACCAGTGCCAAACATCTCCGAGGAAACAAACAGCGGTTGCCTGATTTGAGGAATAAAATCGCGGGCACGTACAATAGGCCCCGCTACCAGCTGCGGAAAAAAAGACACATAAAATGTATAATCCAGCAACCTGTTCAAAGGAACCAGCTCACGACGGTAAACATCTATGGTATAACTTAAAGACTGGAAAGTGAAGAACGATATTCCCACCGGCAAGAAAATATCCAACGGCTGGAATTTCCCATTCCACAAAGGAGCCAGTATCTGATAAAAGAAATTGGTGTACTTGAAATAACAGAGCAATCCTAAATTTATTCCCAGACTTGCCAGCAGCAAAACCCTCCGTTTCCATTGAGTTTCGGTATTCGCCATACGCCCTGCCAGCAAGAAATCCGTCACTGTCACCACCCCCAGCAAGAAAAAATAAAAACCGCTACTCTTATAATAAAAATAATAAGAAAACAGCGTTACAAACAGGATGCGTGCCGTATCCTTCTTCTGCAATAACATATAAATCAGGCTAAAGCCTAAAAACAGAAACAAAAACAAGCCGCTGCTAAAAATCATCGGTTGCTTGGCATTATAAGTCAATACCTCAGCCAGTTTACTCCAATCCAGTTGCCACATATTCATTATACGCTTTAATCAGTGCCTGATGTAATAAATTACCTTGTAAACGATATCCATCGGGAGTGAAATGAATGCCATCCGCACGAAGCATGTGGTGCTTCGTCCAGTTACGACAAGCATCTGTCTTTCCTCCTACTATATTATACATATCCCAAACTGCCATTTTATTCTCTTGTGCATACTCCTTTATAATACGCGCCGCCGTTACGGTTCTCGGATTAATGGTACGTGCACGACGACGTCCCACGTATGCTCCGGGAGGTGTAGTCAGTAAAAAAGCCGCTTCAGGACAGGCTGCTTTCAACATACCCAACAGTCTGCCTATCTGCATTTTGTGAGCCTGAGCCAGATAACGGCGGCTATGTGCCTCATTGGTTCCAAAAGAAACAATAATCAGATCGGGATGCAAAGAAGCTATTTCTTTTATTTTTTCATCATCAGAAAAAGTAACAGAAGTAGCTCCATTAATGCCAATCATATGATAAACAATACCCGGTTCGCCCGTTTCATGTGCCAACCCACCGGTACGATATGAAATAACATCAGGATAAACAGCCTCAGCACCAAAATCATGTTCCAGACGACGACGGGTTATTAATGGATAAAGATGCCCCCGCACATGAGAATCACCTATATGGACTATCCGTACCGGTCCTGTCATATCATTCAACTTTTGAAAGAAAGGAGAAAGCGAACGGTTCTCATCTTCTATCACATTATCCAAAGAATGAGTAAAACTCGCCGGAAGTGAATCATGTACTGTTATCAGCCGCATACCCCGATGCATTTCCTTTGTTTCACCGGGTATGCGAAGCGGCTCCAACGGCCGGGACAATGCCGGAATAGCATCCTGAGCATAAAGACATGGAAACAGCAAGAACAGGAACAATACCATTGCTATACCGGACAGACCAGAAAATCTGTTATTCCTCCTCATAGGCTTTCCGTCTTTCATATTGCTCTTTGCCATACATCAATGTTTCAAATAAGATACCTGCCAAATGCTTGCCTCCCTTAAAATTGATATGGGTATAATCAAGATTCGCCATTTTTTGCCCGATCATATCGACAATGCTTCCTTGACCTCCCATTGCCTCATACATATTCCAAAAAGCGATATGGCTATCAGCCGCAATGGACTGTTGATAACGGATAAGATTCTTGACTCCGGGCATGGTGCGGAGATCTCCATTCTCGTTTTTATATTCACGGTCACCCACACTGACCAGTAAAATGCTGGTTTCAGGAAAAGCTGTCTTCAAATGTTCTATCACCGAAAGCATCCCTTTCTTATAGCCATCGTATTTTACTCCCCGTTCCGTAGCCACATTCAAACCATATTGGACCACAATCAAATCGTATGGACGAAGACGTTGGAAATCGCAAAGCGTATGTAAAGGAATACTACGTAAATGAAGCCCACTGCTACCACGTACGCTAAAATTATCCAAAGATATTCCCTGCCTGCCGTCCATAGCCACTCCATAGAAAGTAACAGAATCAGCTTGTTCCACACTCCACCGTACTTGTCCTATCCTTCCTCTCACCGAAACAGCCTGCACACCTCCTGTTCCTACTTCCTCATGTAACTCTCCTTCCGCAGCATTATTCACTTTAGAACGGACAGCGGCAAAACCTTTATTCAGGAAATAAAAAGTAGAAACCTCACAGGTATCCAGTCGGGAAGCGTATTTACTCTGTCCTTTCAACTGTACATAAGCACCTTCACGAGGAAAAAAATAATGTCCGGAAATATCTTGCTGCATTTTATCAAAACCAACGGAGTCATTGGATGAATGACTGCTCCATCCCCCAAAAGTATGGCGTACCGTAGGACGGTAACCGCTGATGGAAGAGGTTACAGGAACATATCCCACTCCGCAACCACCAAATTCTTGTTGAAGCATTTCGCGCAAATCGGCAGTAAAAATATCAGCTTCTATAAAAGAATCACCGAAGTAAGCGATACGCACAGGGCGTTTCATGGTTTTCACTTTGGAAAGTGCCTCATAAAAATGTTTCATTCCCCGCATGGTGGAATCCGAATAATCCTCAATACAGGTAATACCCGTTTTACATGTATCCACAAAAATAGGTTTTACAGGAGGAGGAAGGACAATGGTGTCGGAATCACATACTTCTTCTTCCACATCCGGACGGATATCAGCCAGCAGGTCCACCTTGCGCAACGGTTTGCCGCCCACCGACATGGAGGGGAGGAAATACAGCCCCATTAACACTCCTACTACAATAAGAGTGAGAAGAAAAGTGGCCGGTATATAGTTTTTCATATTGCTATATTTGTAAATTAACCGCAAAAGTAGTGATTTTTTAGACGGAGTACTTCATGATAGAGGCTAAAAAAAGAAAAAAGACTGCGCCAGAAAGAGGGCAACAGTCTTTTTCTTTAATGATGAAAAGACAGATTCAAATCGTCTTTTCTATGTTCCACACAAAAGCACGTAATCCCAATTGTTCGGTTTCCTTATCCATTTTATGCAAAGCGTCCAATAAAGGCTCCACTTTGGTATCATCTACCACTGTCATAATGGCCGAGCACATACTGGGCCACGCGTGACTGCCATAATGCGGTTCTCCTTTTACAGAGCCGCGCCCCTGCAACTGCTGCCAATAACTGAATCCACGACAATTCTGACGGTCCAACAACGCCAGAATACGTTCGTAAAAAGCTTGGTCGAAAGTGATGAAAACTGATTTCATTATTCCATTTTTTATTTTAAGTTCTGTCATCCGGTCTCCTATTCATTTCAATCCGGATAACAACTATATTAATTATTCTTTTTTGCCTTTGGTCATCTCCGTCTTATGTGCTTGATAATAGTCATTCAGTTCACGGGAAGCTTTCATCTTCTTACGGTTACGCTTGATACCTGTACCCGCAAATGAACAGTAGAGCACCGGAACCAAAATCAAGGTGAGCACGGTAGATACAGTCAAACCACCGATTACAGACACCCCTAAAGGCTGCCACATTTCAGAACCTTCCCCTCCTCCTATCGCCATCGGCACCATGCCCAGAATAGTGGTCAAAGTGGTCATTAAAACCGGACGTAAACGACTACGGCCCGAAACAACGACCGAATGAATAACAGACATACCCCGCTCACGACATAAGGTAATGTAATCAATAAGCACGATACCATTCTTCACTACGATACCAATCAACATGATACCTCCCAACAAACTCATGACATTCAATGTAGTCCCCGTTCCATACAATGCCATCAATACCCCACTGAATGCAAACGGAATAGAGAACATAATGATAAACGGATAGGTCAGAGACTCAAACTGGGCAGCCATTACAATAAATACCAATATAATAATCAAAACAGCCAAAGTTCCCAGATCGCTGAATGAATCCTGCTGATCCTCATAAGACCCTGCCACCTGGATACTGATACCGCCAGGTAAATCCATCTTATCAATAATAGACTCACCCGCTGCCACCACACTACCTAAAGGCGCACCTGAAATCACAGCAGATACTGTTACAATACGTTCACGGTCTTTACGTTCAATAGTAGGAGGAGCTGAACGCTCCACTACCGTGCCGATATCTTTCACCCGAATCGCTTTACCTTCATTGGTATAAATCAGAATATTCTCCAAACTTTCAATACTGGTACGGAACTGGGGAGCATAACGCACCTTGATATCATATTCGTCACCATCTTCCCGATAGTAAGAAGATAAAGCACCATTAACACGGTTACGCAGATACAAAGCTGCTGTAGAAAGATTCAAACCGTGTAAAGCCAGTTTTTCACGATCAAAATCCACCTGATATTCCGGCTGATAATCCTGACGGCTGATATTCACCTCAGACACACCGTTCACTTTCAATAAAGCTTCTTTCAATTCAGCGGCTGCCTTATCTGTTTCTGTAAAATCATATCCATAGATTTCAAAATCGGCAGTGGCCTGTCCACCCATGCCTCCACTGCTACCACCCAGGATAACCTGGGCTTTATCCAGTTCGGGATAGGCTTTCAGATCCTCACGCATACCATCGCAGACTTCTGCCAACGTAACAGAACGCTGATCGGGATTATAAAGGTTGATATTGAATGAAATGATATGGCTACCATTATCCTGAATAGAAGCCCAAGTATTATCCGCATCAGCCTGTCCCACAGTATAGTTACAGATACGCATCACCCCTTCATATTTCTTCAGCCACCTTTCGGTCAGCTCCTGGGCCAATGCCTGGGCACGCTCTACGCGAGCTCCGATAGGCAATTGTAATTGAACAGAAATACGACTGTTGTCTTGTGACGGAAAAAACTCTGTACCAATTCCTTTCGCACAAATCAGGCTCAGCAGAAAGAACCCGAAACAACCGGCAATAATGGTCTTGCGGTGACGGACAGCCCAGTTCAAACGTTTCTGATACCAGTTATCCAATCCATCCAACGCACGTTCTATCGGTTTGTAGAATGTGACAAACCACTTACTTTGTTTTTTTTGCAAGCGAAGCATCTGCGCACACATCATCGGAGTAAATGACAGAGCCGAGATAGTAGATATAGTCATAATGACACACATCATCCAGCCCAACTGACGGAACAAAACTCCCGACATACCACTGACCATCGTCAACGGGAAGAATACCGCAATCATGGTCAATGTGGATGCGATAACAGAAATTGCCACCTCATTTGTTCCATGGATAGCCGCCTGTTTCGGCTCGGAGCCACGCTCGATATGGGTCGTTACGTTTTCCAAAACAACAATAGCGTCATCCACCACATTACCAATCGCAATAGAAAGGCACGACAAAGAAATAATATTCAGAGATCCCCCATCCGTGATAGCCAAATAAATAAAGGAGGCAATCAATGACATGGGGATAGTGATACAGATAATCACCGTAGCACGCCAACGACCTAAGAAAACAAATACCACCAAGACCACAAACAGAATGGCATACATAATAGTTTCCGTCAAACTGTCGATGGTATTCAAAATATTATCCGAAGTGTTCACAATAACCCCCAGTTTCACATCACTGGGCAGTGACTTCTGTAACTTAGGCAACTGCTCCATTACTTTCCGGGAAATGTTCACTGAGTTTGCTCCCGATTGTTTCTGTACAACAATCATGGCTCCCTGCACCCCGTTATTATATGTTTCCTGAGCACGTTCTTCTACAGAATCGACTACCGTTGCCACGTCACGCAAATACACCGAAGCAACATTGCGTATACCCACTACGATATTCTCCATTTCTTTCGGGTCCTTGAATTCTCCTTCCACACGCAAGGAATAGGTATTACTGCCCACATCGAAAGTTCCACCCGGAGTATTCTTATTTTCAGCCCCGACAATGGAACTGATAGTCTCAATCGTCAGATCATATGCTTCCAGTTTATTGGGATCACAATAAATATTCACCTCACGCTTCGGCGCACCGGCAATGGACACCGTTCCCACACCGGGAACACGAGCCAAAGGATTTACTACATTATCATCCAATATCTTATACAAAGCCGGCTGACTTTCTTCTGCCTGAACGGACAACAGCAGGATAGGAATCATATCCGTACTGAACTTAAAGATAATCGGAGTATTGACTTCATCGGGAAGCTCCGAACTCACCATATCCAATTTATCACGCACATCATTAGTCAACACATCAATATCATAGCCATATTCGAATTCCAAAGTGATAACTGATATATTTTCTGAAGATTTGGATGTAATATGTTTCAAATTACTAACCGAGTTCAACGTATTTTCCAACGGACGGGTTACGTTGTTCTCTATATCGGAAGCACTGGCACCCTGATAAGATGTCATAACCATAATGGTATTGGTATCAATATCGGGATACAAGTCTACCGGAAGTTTCGACAATGAGAACAGACCAAAGATCGCTACGGCCAAAAAGCATAACGAGGTCATAATCGGTTTTTTAACCGCTCCTTCGTATAAACTCATGTTTGTTAAATTAAAAATTAAGAACTAAAAAATCATATATAGGTAAATAAATATGGAGTATTATCAACTAATTCTCAATTTTTAATTTACTGCCACTTCCACACCATCGGCCAAACGGGTCTGACCGGCCACCACCACCTGCGAATTATCCTCCACCCCGGAAATCAATTCATATTCGGTTCCCATCCGACGTCCCAATTCTACTTTATTATAAGAAACCTTACCGTCTTTGTAGACATATACATAACGGTCGCCCGAACCGGCACGTTTCACAATAGCCTGATCAGGAACCACCACATGCCGCAATGTACCAAAGCTCACAGTCACACGGCCAAACATTCCCGGACGTATACGCTGACGGGTATTAGCCAATTTTACCTCTACAGGAAAAGTATGAGTAGCAGCATCAATAGTAGGATACACCAAACTAACTTTCCCTTCGAATTCCTCATCACCATACACATCAAATTTCACCTTTACAATCATACCTTTAGTCACTTTCGGGAAATAAGGTTCGGATACATTGATCAACAGTTTAACCGGAGTGATCTGTTCAATGACCAACACAGGAGTGGAAGCGGAAGAATATAAATCACCGTTATCAAAATTACGTGCTGTAACCACTCCATGAATAGGGCTTAACAACTGCGTATTCTCCAACAAATTATTATAGGAAGTACGACGTACATCTAAAGCTGTTTTTGCTGCATCCCATTCAGATTTGGAAGCTCCACCCACTTTGTACAGTTCATCCATACGTCTGAATTCCGTTTCTTCATTTTCTAATTGCAATTTCATTTGTTTCAGATTTGCCGCATCCATCTGTACTAATTTCTGTCCTTTGGATACATGGTCTCCCACTTCAACAAAAATACGGTCTATACGCCCGGGAGAGGTCGGAGCTATATTATTTTTCGCTTCCGCTTCAACAGTGGCAGTATATTCCTCTATCTGATCTACATCGCGGGAAGTTACGGAAGCAAGCCGGACTACCGGTTTGTCCTCCATAGCGGTATCAGCAGCTTCCTTACTCTCCGTTCCACCTGAACATGCCCCCAGCATAGTTACCACCAGCCAAGCTGCGAATTGAAAATATTTTCTCATACTGTTATCTTTATGTTAATGTGTTATTGTTCCGTTACTTCATCAATGCCTAAGACTAAATCCAAATCAGCTTTAGCTACCAGATAGTCATAGATGGACTGGTTATAAGTCAGTTGGGCCTCTGTTAAAGCCACTTCCGAACTATTCAATTCCAAGATAGTTCCTTTTCCAACTTCATATCTTTTTTCGGCAATAGTACGCCCTTTCTCCGCCTGAAAGACAGCTTCTTTATTACTTACCACCTGTTCCGTACTAGCGGCCATATTATCCAAATAACCGGTAGCTTGCATAGTGAGTTGCCGCTCTGTATTGATACGGTTCTCTTCCAGTTGTTTCATCTGGATACGGGTCTGTTTCAATTGAGTAAAATTACTTCCTTTGAACAAAGGAATGCTTAGATTCAGGCCGATAGTAGAATAGGGCCTCCAATCGTATTCCTTGAACTTGAAATTATCATTCATTGAAGTATACATATATTGGAAACTGGCAGAAAGGGTCGGCATAAAGTTGGTATACTGCAACTTCAGCGTCTGCTTTAATTGCAATGCATTCAGTTCCAATTGCTTCAACGTACTGTTATTTGTCAAATTGTCTGGACGAGGCATTGCCTGACGAGTAAACATAGACATTTCATAATCCTTCAGATTGCCTTCAACCGCTACCTTTACATCAGACTCCATTCCCATCAAGACCTTCAATTGCAAATTTGCCAAATTCACTCCGTTACGGGCAGACACCACGGTAGGTTTCAAGCTGCGCATCTGCACATCCGCACTAATCTTATCATATTCACTGACAGTCCCCTGTTCATATTTAGCTTTCACCACATTATAATTATCTTCACTCTGCTTATAACTTTTAAGCAGCACTTCATAACTGTCCTGTGCCAAAAGCAACTGAAAAAATGCCTTGGTCACTTGATTTACCATATCCAGACGTGAAGCACGTGATTTCTCTACCGCCAGGTTCACATCTGTACTTGTCAAACTGATACTTTTGTAAAGAGCAGGAGCAAAGACAGGCAGACTGACAGACAGACCACCACTATAAGTATTATCTGTACCGACTTCAATCACCTCTCCCATCATGGCGAATGACTGCTTTTTTATGGCTCGTGAATAACTGCCCACCAAACTGGCTTCTGGGAAAAGACCGGCATAAGCTTCCCGGCGGGCTTCTTTCTTTAACAGGATTTCCTGACCGGCGACTTTAATGGTGGGATTGTCGCTCAATGCTATCCGGACTGCGTCCTGTAAGGTAATCCTCAATGTGTCTTGTGCTTGTGCACTTTGTATTGCTACATAAAGCAGCAAAAACAAGGTTAACGTAGGTTTGCAATAAAATTTCATTAACTATTATTCTTTATTTAGTGACTTATTTAATTTCTAACCATACTTATTATGTTCGTTTCCTTTTAAATTCAATAAAAAATTATCCACAATCTTCAACCCCTTTTCAGTGGAAATGCCACGCATATGCATAAATACAACTGTTTCATAAATTTCACCAAGCGAATAGGACTTGCATATTTCCGAATGCAACAACAAATCCATCTGCTCACATACCATAGCGCGTACAATATTATAATTTACATCATTTCTAAAAATGCCTTGTTCCACTCCTTTGCGATAAAATTCCATAGCCGAATCCAAATTCTCCTTCCGGCTTTCGTCAATGTAACGCATTACCTTGGGATATTTCTCAATATCCTCAAAGAATTTCCTGTTTGTATTCTGAAATTCCTGGGCACTTCTTTGAAAAAACTTCAAGAGGACTTCCAAAACATTTTCTGCTTTGGAAGCCACTTGAGTCATATATTCCTGCATCTCCTCCCGATGTAACTTCATGACATCAAGTAATAAATCCTCTTTGTCATGGAACAATTCATAAAGCGTACGTTTAGATATAGATAATCCGGCAGCAATATCATCCATTCTCACTGTTTTGACACCTTTCTGGGCAAATGATTTCGCTGCCGCCAAAACAATGTGTTCCTTCACTACCGTTTTATCCGTTCTTTTTTTCCTGACGCTATTCATTCTTAACATAAAGGGAGACAAAGATACATTTATTTTATAATACCTAACTTAGAACTTCTGACAAACTCTATCAGATGTACAATTTCAGGACTAGACGGAACCTGTTCTTCAATACGACGCAATGCATCCTCTGTAGATGTATTCACTTTATACAATATACGGAAAGCATGCGCTATATGTTTAATAACCGTTTCCGAAAAACCTTCATGTTGCAACACGGTGGTATTGATGCTGTAAAAAGCCGTAGGCTCATGGGCTGCCACACAATAAGGAGGAATATCCTTGGTAAAACGACACCCGCCCTGTACGGCGGCATAAGTCCCCAAACGAGTCTTTCCCTGCATCAGTACATTGGAAGTAAGAATAGCATAATCCTCGACTACACAACAACCTGACACCTGCGAACCGTTACCAATAATACAGTTATTACCGATGGTCACATCATGTGAGATACGTGCTCCCTGCATAATAAAGTTACCGCTTCCTACCACAGTTTCATCTCCGGCGAAAGTGGCACGAATAATAACCGCATTCTCACGGATGGTATTATTATTACCTATACGGGCAATGGTATCATCACCCGTATATTTAAAATCTTGCGGAGTAGCAGCAATTACAGCTCCGTTATAAATGGTATTTCCGTTACCGATGCGTGCGCCGCTCATAATGCTGGCGTTGGGCATAATTACATTATCATCACCTATCTCCACATTCTTATCAATGTAGGCAAACGGGTGAATAGTTACGTTTTTCCCGATTTTTGCAGACGGGTCTACATAAGCTAACGGACTAATCATATTCATATTATTTTTAAGGTTAATTATTCACGTCCACCGCCCAATGCGCTGTACAGATTGATAACAGCCTGCATACGCTGGAAAGTATCGGATACTTCGTTCAACTGGGCACTCAGCAATGACTGTTGTGCAGTAATGATTTCCAGATAAGTGGCCTTTCCCGCCTGAAACAAATCATTGTTCATCTCCACCGCTTTTTGCATTTCAGAAACCTGTGCCTGGTGCTCGCTCAACTTTTTGTCTGCCGTATCATACAGGAACAAAGCATCACTTACTTCCTTACCAGCTTCCAGAATAGTCTGCTGATAATTCATCTTGGCAATCTGTTCTTCCGCTTTCGATACTTTCAAGTTGGCAATCAATTTTCCACGCTGGAAAATGGGTTGCGTCAATGAGCCGATAGCATTCCAAAGCATAACGGCAGGATTAGAAATCACTGTACCATTGGAACCATTAGTCCATCCCAGAGTACCTGTAATATTAACACTGGGATAAAAAGCGGAACGCGCCTGATTGGTAGTATAATAAGCGTCGGCTAATGCCAATTCTGCCGCTTTTACATCGGGCCGGTTCTCAAGCAACTGTAAAGGAACTCCCACCGCCAAATCTGCCGGCATCACTTGTTCCTCCAATGTTCCACGGTCTATGTTCTGAGGAGCCTTTGCCAACAATACGGAGATAGAATTCTCAGTTTCACGCACCTGGCGTTTCAAGTCAGCCAATGAAGCCTCCGTCTGGTGATAAGCCCCTTTACTCTGTGCCACAGCAGCTTCGGTAGTCATACCGGCTTCCTTCATAGCTTCCATAGTGCGCACTGTTTCTTTCATTAACGCCACATTCTGTTCGGTCACACTGACTTGACGGTCTAGCATCAATAAAGAATAATAAGCATTGGCTATACCACCAATCAACTGTGAACGCACTGCCTGCTGATAGGCCTTACTTTGCAAATAAGAAGCTTTCTGGCCACGATGGGCATTCAGCAATTTGCCGAACAAATCAACTTCCCAGCTTGCAGAAGCAGGTAAAGTATAATTCTTTACAGGAGTACTTTTGTCCACACTAGTCAACGAACCTTGTGGAGCAAGGGCCAAAGAAGGGAGATAAGACAAACGAGCTGATGTCAATAACGCCTTGGCCTCCTTTACACGCAGGATAGCAGCCTGCATATCTACATTGTTTGCCAATCCCTCTTCAATCAGCATCTGCAATTTCGGATCACGGAAAATTTCCTTCCATGACAAGTTACCCATATTGGTTGTATCGTTAGCAGCCAATGTATCGTTGGCGGCAACCGGGTCACGATAGATGCCAGTGGCATCTATCGACTCGGGACGATCGTATGATTTATAGATGTGGCAACCGCTTAATAAAAACGTCGCGCAACATAATCCTATTATCTTTTTCATTGTTCTTCTGTTCATTTACGGGTGTATTGTTCAATTTCGGGTTCAACCTCTGTATTGTCCACACTTTCCCATTCAATCGGTTTGAATTTCTCTTGTAACCATTGGAATACCACAAACAATACGGGTACGATAAAGATCTGGAAGATCATACCAATCAACATACCACCAATAGCCGAAGCTCCCAAAGTACGGTTACCATGAGCACCAACTCCCATAGCCAACATCAACGGAATCAAACCTACAATCATGGCCAATGAGGTCATTAAGATCGGTCGCAAACGGGCTGCCGCACCCAAAACCGCAGCCCAGGAAATACTCATTCCCTGCTTACGGCGATCCAAAGCAAACTCTACAATCAGAATGGCATTCTTCGCCAACAATCCCATCAACATGATCAATGCAATCTGCATATAAATATCATTTGACATGGTTCCTAAAATCATCTTCAAAGCCGGAATATTTCCCAATGCTGCAAATCCGTTTACAAACAGGAAGCTACCCAACAGACCGAACGGTACTGAAAGCAATACGGACAACGGCAGAATGTAACTTTCATACTGTGCACTCAGCAACAAATAAACGAATACAAAACACAGAATGAAGATGATACCTGTGGAACTGCCACTGGTAGATGCCTCTTCACGAGCCATACCTCCCAACTCATAACCGTAACCGGTAGGCAAATTCTCTTTAGCAACTTCCGCAATAGCCTGCAAAGCCTGTCCGGAAGTATAGCCACTGGCAGGAGCCACCATCACTTTGATAGACGTATAAAGGTTGAAACGGCCGATAACATCCGGTCCATATACTTTCTTGACAGAAACGAACTGGGAAATAGGAGCCATCTCATTCCCATTACGTATCTTGATACTATTCAAGGATTCCAGATTCTTGGTCGCTTCGGGTTCCGCCTGAATCATAACACGATACATCTTACCGAAACGGTTGAAGTTAGAAGCATACAAACCACCGAAATATCCCTGCATGGTAGTCAGAATATCACTAGGACTGATTCCTGCCTTCTTACAAGCAGCAGCATCAATATCCAACATATATTGGGGGAAACTCGGATTGAAGGTAGTCTGGGCCGAATTAATTTCAGGGCGTGCCTTCAACGCATCCATATAGTCCAAAACTACATCATAAAAATGATTCAAGTCTCCACCGGTCTTATCCTGCATATTCAACTCGATATCACTGGATGCCGAATAACCCGGAATCATAGGAGGAGCAAAGAACAATACCTGCGCATCCTTGATGATCTTCTGCGCACGCATAAACAACGTACCTACCACAATATCCGAATTCTGCATCATGGAGCGTTCTTCCCAATCTTTCAGCTTAATAATGATAGAACCGTAAGAAGGTCCCTGACCACCAATAAAGCCGAAACCGGAAATCACCGTACGGGAATCTACAGCCGGTTCAGCAGCCACCAAGCTGTCTACACGGTTTAAGATTTCCATTGCACGTTCCTGTGAAGTACCGGGAGGCAGTGTCACCGCACCCATAATGGTACCGGTATCTTCATTGGGCACCATACCCGTCGGAGTAACCTTCATAAAGAATACCAACAAAATGATAGAAGCGGCAACCAGCCCGAATGACAACCATTTCTTATGGATAAAGAATACTACATGCTTCTTGTACTTCTTCAATATAGAATCATAAGCCGCATTAAAGGCTGTATGGAAACGTTCTACACGGGTCATCTTCTTTGCTCCATGTCCCTCATCATGCGGTTTCAAGAAAATTGCGCACAGTGCCGGTGACAAAGTCAATGCATTCAAAGCTGAAAAACCGATAGAGATCGCCATGGTGATACCAAACTGACGGTAGAATGTACCGGCAGTACCTCCCATGAAACTTACCGGAATAAACACAGACATCATGACTAACGTAATAGAAACGATAGCTCCACCCAGTTCACTCATGGCATCAATAGAAGCCTCACGGGAAGACTTGTATCCCTGATCCAACTTGGCATGAACCCCCTCGACGACGACAATGGCATCATCGACCACAATCGCAATGGCAAGCACCATCGCCGAAAGAGTCAGCAGGTTCACACTGAAGCCAATCAGTTTCAGTACAAAGAAAGTAGCCACCAACGCCACCGGAATGGCAATAGCCGGAATCAGCGTTGAACGCATATCCTGCAAGAAGATATATACCACAATAAACACCAAGATAAATGCCTCAATCAACGTCTTGATTACTTCATGGATAGAAGCGAACAAGAAGTCATTGGCATTTTGGGCGATATTGATATTCAAACCTGTCGGCAGTGATTCCTGTGCCTTTGCAAGCACTTTCTCCAAATCGGAAATAGTTTCGGTAGCATTAGAACCTGCCATCTGATAGACGATACAAGATACAGCCTTGTGACCATTTACCATATTATTGAATGTATAAGCCAGACGACCTAATTCTATATCGGCCACATCTCCCAAACGAAGTACATTACCATCCGGCAAGGCCTTGATAACAATATCTTCAAATTCAGTCGTTTGCTGCAAACGTCCTTTATAACGGATCGTGTATTGGAAAGTCTGATTACCACGTTCACCGAACTGTCCCGGAGCCGCCTCAATATTCTGTTCGGCCAATGCTGCCGAAACATCAGTAGGAACCAGTTTGTACTGCGCCATCACATCCGGTTTCAACCAGATACGCATAGAATAATCCTGTCCCAACACATTAGCATCACCTACCCCCTTTACACGCTTGATTTCAGGAATCAAGTTAATATTAGCATAGTTTTCAATGAACTCAATATTATACGAGTCGGTTTCATCATACAATGAAAAGACCATCAACATGGAGTTCTGGCGTTTCTGAGTAGTCACACCCACCTTGGTTACTTCAGCAGGCAGCAATCCTTGTGCCATAGAAACACGGTTCTGCACATTAACAGCCGCCATATCCGGATCTGTTCCCTGATTAAAGTAAACGTTAATATCGGCAGCACCGTTATTGGATGCTGATGACTGGATATACATCATGTTCTCCACACCGTTTATCTGGTCTTCCAACGGCGCAATGACCGAATTCAATACAGCTGTGGAGTTCGCACCGGTATAGGTGGCACGTACCTGCACCGTAGGAGGTGCAATATCCGGATATTGCGTAACCGGCAATGTAGCAAGTCCGATGATACCCAGAATAACTATCAAGACGGAGATTACCGTTGATAGCACCGGACGGTTAATAAATCTATCTAGTTTCATTCTCTATATACCTTATTTATATAAACGAAGTTAATCTGTTTATTTTATACTGATTATTTAAAGGCCGTGGCAATATTCCCTTCCTTCTGGTCTTTCAGGTGTTGTTGATATTTCGCCTCTTTCTGTTCCGGAGTAATCGGAGTAATTGTCTGTCCGTCCTTCAACGTCTGTACACCTTCAACTACAATTTTATCGCCGGGCTTCAAACCACTGGTAACAATATAATTCTTACCGTCACTCAAATTCGACACTTTGATCTCAGTATGCTTCAATGTATTATCCGACTGAAGCACATAAACAAACTTTTTATCCTGAATTTCCTGTGTAGCCGACTGAGGAATCAAAATAATATCCTCCATAGTATAAGGGAAAATTACATTAGCCATACCACCACTACGCAATACAAGCTGTTTGTTCGGGAAAACGGCACGCATACTTACCGAACCGGTAGTCTGGTCAATAACACCACTTACAGCGTCAATCTTACCTTCTTCAGTATACATTGTACCGTCAGCCAATTCCAATTTTACAGCCGGCATCTTCTCCAGTTGTTCTTTCAGTGTGCCACCGGCTCTTGTCAAACCCAACAACTGCTTTTCAGTCATAGAGAAATACACATACATTTCACCGATTTCACTCACGGTAGTCAACGGTTGTGTTACCGAAGGGCTCACCAAACTACCAATACGATACGGGAATGTACCCACCACTCCATCTGAAGGGCTGGTCACTGTACAGAAGCCCAAATTCTGACGAGCGCTGGTCAACTGAGCCTCAGCCTGTGCCAAACTGGCTTTTGCAGAAAGCAATTGGTCTACTGCGCTTTGATACTCAAAATCGCTGATAATTTTCTTATCATACAAATTTTTCTTCTGTTGTTCGTTCAAAGATAGCGTATTGACATTCGATTTTGCCATCTCTACAGCAGCTTTTGCCTGACGTTCGGCAGCCGCATACTGTGTAGGATCGATCTGAAAGAGCGCCTGGCCTTTCTTTACCGTTGCACCTTCGTCCACACAAAGCTTTACGATAAAGCCGGAAACCTGAGGACGCACCTCGATATCCTGAACACCTTTGATAGTTGCGGGATAAGAAGTAGACTGCTGGCTGGCTGTAGACTGTACAGCCACGACGGTAAATTCGTCATCACCCAACTTCATACCGCTCTGACCGCCTCCACAACTGCTTAAAACGGTCATTGCCGCCGTAAATATCGCGAGGCGGCTCCATGAAATACATTTCATACTATTTACTGTCATTTTCATAACTAATATTATTGAACTTTACTTATTTGTCGAATTAACAGATGTTTATAGAAAACTTTTTAAACCCAATTAGTTTTTACTGCCGCAAAATTAGTCATTTTTCCGGCATTTGTTCGCTTAGCCCATTAGCTTTAACTATAAATAACGTGCGCATATAGAAGGATATTAATTATGTAAAATATATTCCATATATATTCAATCTGTTTCCAGATCTAAACAAGCAAACCATATTACAACTCATACATGATACGGACATGAATGAAACTATTTTTTCGCTATCTTTGTCCAGCAAAATACGAAAGAATGAAATCTGATTTTCACATTGGTCAAAATCAACACTTAAAAAATCATCAATTCGACATCATTTTACAGTATTTAGGCTTCAAATTATAATTTTATTTATATTTTTGCCACCAATTTAAAACGATATCTAATTATAAGGAAAAAGATTATGGTCAAGATTACCAAAGAAGCTGCTTTGCTATACCACTCGCAAGGCAAGCCCGGAAAAATTGAAGTTGTACCGACAAAACCGTACAGCACACAAACAGACCTGTCACTGGCTTACTCTCCCGGAGTAGCTGAGCCTTGTCTGGAAATAGAGAAAGACCCGCAAACTGCATACGACTATACTGCGAAAGGCAACTTAGTAGCCGTTATTTCCAATGGTACAGCCGTTCTAGGACTAGGCGACATAGGTGCATTGAGCGGAAAACCTGTCATGGAAGGTAAAGGATTACTTTTCAAAATCTATGCAGGTATTGATGTTTTTGACATTGAAGTGAATGAGAAAGACCCCGAAAAATTTATTCAGGCAGTAAAAGCCATCGCTCCCACTTTCGGAGGTATCAACCTGGAAGACATCAAGGCTCCCGAATGTTTCGAGATAGAAAACCGGCTGAAAGAAGAACTGGATATCCCAGTAATGCATGACGACCAACACGGTACAGCCATCATTTCATCCGCCGGCTTATTAAATGCATTGGAAGTTGCCGGAAAGAAAATTGAAAATGTAAGAATCGTAGTAAACGGTGCCGGAGCCTCCGCCACTTCCTGTACAAAACTGTATGTAGCATTAGGAGCACGGAAAGAAAACATTTTAATGCTAGACAGCAAAGGCGTGATAACCAGTGACCGTCCTAACTTGACAGAAAGTAAGAAATTTTTTGCTACTGACCGTCGCGATGTACATACACTGGAAGAAGCCATTAAGGGTGCAGACGTATTTTTAGGACTATCAAAAGGTAATGTGCTGACTCAGGATATGGTCCGCAGTATGGCAGATCATCCTATCGTATTCGCATTAGCCAATCCGACTCCGGAAATCTCTTACGAAGACGCCATGGCATCCCGCCCCGATGTACTGATGTCTACCGGACGTTCAGACTATCCTAACCAGATCAATAACGTAATCGGTTTCCCTTATATTTTCCGCGGAGCTCTGGATACTCAGGCCAAAGCTATCAATGAAGAAATGAAGCTGGCTGCCGTGCATGCTATCGCCGATTTGGCAAAACAACCTGTTCCCGACGTAGTGAACGAAGCCTATCATGTGAATAATTTTACTTTCGGTCCTGATTATTTCATTCCGAAACCGGTTGACCCTCGTTTGATTACCGAAGTTTCCATGGCTGTGGCAAAAGCAGCAATGGAATCAGGAGTGGCACGCAAAAACATCACCGACTGGGAAGCCTACAAGACCCGGCTGCGCGAATTGATGGGACAAGAAAGCAAATTGACCCGTCAACTTTACGAAACAGCCCGTCGCGACCCACAGCGGGTGGTATTTGCCGAAGGTATCCATCCTACCATGTTAAAAGCTGCCGTAGAAGCCAAAGCCGAAGGAATCTGTCATCCTATCCTATTAGGTAATGACGAACGCATTGAAAAACTGGCAAAAGAACTGGATCTGAGCTTGGAAGGAATTGAAATCATCAACCTCCGTCATGACCGTGAAGCTGAACGTCGTGAGCGTTATGCCCGCATCCTTTCGGAAAAACGCGCACGCCAAGGAGCCAACCTTCAGGAATCCAACGACAAAATGTTCGAGCGCAACTATTTTGGTATGATGATGGTTGAAACCGGAGAGGCCGATGCATTCATCACCGGTCTATATACCAAATATTCCAACACAATCAAGGTAGCGAAAGAAGTTATCGGTATCCAACCGGAATACAAACATTTCGGTACAATGCATATCTTGAATTCAAAGAAAGGTACTTATTTTGTAGCCGATACCCTGATTAACCGTCACCCGGACACCGACACACTGATTGACATCGCTAAATTGTCGAAGAAAACGGTAGAGTTCTTTAATCACACTCCGACAATGGCCATGCTGTCTTACTCCAACTTCGGTTCAGATACAGAAGGAAGCCCGGCTAAAGTACATGATGCGGTGGACTATATGCAGAAAGAATATCCGGAACTGGCTATAGATGGTGAAATGCAAGTCAATTTTGCACTGAACACTAAATTACGTGATGAGAAATATCCCTTCACACGTTTGAAAGGTAAAGAAGTAAACACGTTAGTATTCCCGAACCTAAGTTCTGCCAATGCTACCTACCAGCTCATTCAGTCTATGAGTGAAACCGAGGTAATCGGCCCGATACAAATGGGATTGAACAAACCTATTCATTTCACTGATTGTGAAGCTTCTGTACGCGATATTGTAAACATCACTGCGGTTGCGGTTATTGATGCCATCGTTGACAAGAAAAAGAAAGAAAAATAAATAACTTTCACCACAGATTGCATAGATTTACACAGATTATTAATCATGCTTGTTAGTACCAGCAAATTCTATCTGTGTAAATCAAGGCTATTTGTGGTGAAATATATTCAATTCATTAAAACAATACTATGAGAAGAAAACCGCTTTCCCTCCCACAAATCGTAACCTTAGCCCTTTTATGGATTGCCATTTGCTATATTATTCTAACAGGGAGCGAACATATTGACGGGCCTTTAATACTATCCATTATCATTTCGGGAGCTTTAGTCTTTATTCCACTATTAAAATATCTCAAGGAAAGAGGAAAATAATCTTTTATCCGCTTTTTAGCTTACATTTTGTACATATTGATATTTTTACACGCATTTTCTTTATAATTTGTTGCATATTTCAATTCTTATCTATATTTTTGCAGCATCAAAAAAAAAAAAAAAAAACAAAAAGAATTAATTAACAATTATAAAAAGAAGTAGATTATGAATGCAGCTAAGGTATTAGAAGATTTGAAAAGAAGATTCCCCAATGAGCCTGAATATCATCAAGCGGTAGAGGAAGTGCTAAGTACAATCGAAGAAGAATACAACAAACATCCCGAATTTGACAAGGTGAACCTGATTGAACGTTTGTGTATTCCTGATCGTGTGTATCAATTCCGTGTAACGTGGATGGATGACAAAGGTAACATCCAGACAAATATGGGTTACCGCGTACAACATAATAATGCCATTGGTCCTTACAAAGGTGGTATCCGTTTTCACTCTTCTGTAAACTTGGGAATTTTGAAATTCCTTGCCTTCGAGCAGACATTCAAAAATTCACTAACTACTCTTCCGATGGGTGGTGGCAAAGGAGGTTCCGACTTCTCTCCGCGTGGCAAATCAAACGCCGAAGTAATGCGTTTCTGCCAGGCATTCATGTTGGAATTATGGCGCCATATCGGTCCTGAGACTGACGTACCTGCAGGTGATATCGGTGTAGGTGGTCGTGAAGTAGGTTTCATGTTCGGCATGTACAAGAAACTCTCTCATGAATTCTCCGGTGTACTGACCGGTAAGGGCCGCGAATTCGGTGGTTCTCTGATTCGCCCTGAAGCAACCGGATATGGTAACATCTATTTCTTGATGGAAATGCTGAAAACCAAAGGCACAGACCTGAAGGGAAAAACTTGTTTGGTTTCAGGTTCAGGTAACGTAGCTCAATACACGGTAGAAAAAGTAATCGAGTTGGGTGGTAAAGTAGTTACCATGTCCGATTCAGATGGTTACATCTATGATCCGGATGGAATAGACCGCGAAAAATTGGATTTCATCATGGAACTGAAAAATTTATACCGTGGACGTATCCGTGAATATGCAGAAAAATATGGCTGCAAATATGTAGCAGGTGCTCGTCCTTGGGGTGAGAAAGGTGATATCGCATTACCCTCTGCCACTCAGAACGAATTGAACGGTGATGAAGCCAAACAATTGGTTGCCAATGGTGTCATAGCTGTCAGCGAAGGTGCAAACATGCCTTCTACCCCTGAAGCTATCCGCGTATTCCAAGAAGCCAAAATCCTGTATGCCCCGGGCAAAGCAGCCAATGCAGGCGGCGTATCTGTATCTGGATTGGAAATGACTCAAAATTCTATCAAACTGGGCTGGAGTCAAGAAGAAGTAGACGAAAAATTGAAAAGTATCATGAAAAATATTCATGAGGCTTGTGTACAATACGGTACTGAAGCCGATGGTTATGTAAACTATGTGAAAGGTGCTAATGTAGCAGGATTCATGAAGGTAGCCAAAGCTATGATGGCTCAAGGTATTGTTTAATAAAAACCATTCCTTTATATTATATCATATTGTAGAGAAGGACGCGGGAAATAATTTCCACGTCCTTCTTTGTGCTATAAACATCAAAGTTCTTCACAAATAACCAAATACAAAAATGATAATCCTCTTTTTGAATAAAAACACAGAATTTTTCAACAAAAAGCAGTAACTTTGTCATTCATTACACATATTTTCATTTCAACAAAATTATTAAACTATAAATTCATGAAACTAAAAGACTTACTAGCCTGTGCGGCAACCGGAATGATTCTTTGCACTTCGTGCATCAAGAATGAAGCCCCTAATGCCGAAGCTGACATTCTGAACTGTACCCTGCCCGAAGGTATACTGACAGATGCCATCATCAACTATAATGCCCCCTTCGACGGAGAAATCAACGCCTATCCCCTCCGTCTGGAGGTGCACAACGGAACCGATCTCACCCAATTGGCCCCCACTTTCGAGCTAACACCCGGAGCCACTATCACACCAGCCAATGGAAGCACACAGAACTTCACCCGTCCGGTACGCTACGAGGTAACTTCGGAAGATGGTCAATGGCATCGCACCTACTCTGTCAGTATACAATTTCCAAAAGCAGAAAGCATTCCCACTTCCTATCATTTCGAAAACGTGCGGCAGGCTACTTACAATAAAAATACATACTACCTGTTCTATGAAGCATCGACCGGATATTCCACTCTGGAATGGAGTAGTGGGAACCAAGGCTTTGCCCTGACTGCTAGCGGCAAATACCAACCGGACAATTTTCCTACTATCTTGAATTCCAACGGACGAAACGGAAATTGCGTGCAACTGACCACCCGTGTCACCGGCGACTTGGGAAACATGGTGGGAATGCCCATTGCATCGGGCAATCTGTTTATGGGATACTTTGATGTGGGTAACGCATTAAGCGACGCACTATCCGCCACGGTTTCTTTTGCGGTTACCATTCTGGTGTCAAATTCCATATCACTGGTTTCAATCATGCGTTCTCACATCCTTTTCTTGCTTTGGCACATTTTTCTTATCCAAACCAGCAAACCAATCTGCGAAAAGTACACACCTACCGACGATTGGAGGCGGCTCCGATCTGCCGCAAAGTCTGCTTGATCAATTCCTGAGACGGCAAGTTCGGATCCAATTTGGCAAGAAGCGGCACGACCTCTCCTTGGGTATATCCCAGTACCATCAGAGCTGCAATGGCATCTTCTATATTGTCTCCGCCCAGAGAAGCAGCAGCCGAAGCGGAAAAAGCTTCTGCAGCATGAATCTCTCCCATATGTTCCTTGGCAATCTTATCTTTTAATTCCAATACAATACGCTGTGCTGTTTTGGCACCGATTCCCTTCGTTTTGGTAAATGATTTACTGTCACCAGAAGCTACAAGCAGTGCAAATCGATCTGGTGTAACATCCGATAAAATGGCAAGCGCAGCCTTTGGCCCGACACCTGATACAGAAATCAGCATTTCAAAGCAATGCCGTTCCTGTCGGGTGGAAAAGCCAAACAGGTCTACACTATCTTCCCGAACTGCCAAATGCGTATATAACCGCACCTCTTCTCCAAGTGCACCCAGTCCTGACAGGGTGTGCAGCGTGGTTCGGCAGGCATATCCCACTCCACCGCATTCTACCACTGCCATTGTCGGTTCCTTTGCCAGCAAAGTGCCACGTACACTATCAATCATTGTATTCCTCCTGCCATTTGTTCCAATTGTATGCCAGTCGCACAGTGTCCATGACAGATTGCCAATGCAAGTGCATCGGCTGCATCATCCGGCTTCGGCATCTGTGCCAACTTTAAAATTCGACGTGTCAATTCCATAACCTGTTTCTTTTCCGCTCTTCCATATCCAACGACCGCTTGCTTAACTTGCAGCGGCGTATATTCATAAATGGGAACCTGATGCAGCTGTGCGCAAAGCAAAATAACGCCTCGTGCTTGTGCTACATTGATGACTGTTTTTTGGTTGGAGGTAAAAAATAAGCGTTCTACCGAAACACAATCTGGTTGAAAACGATCTAAAATGAAATTCAAATCCTGATAAATTGCAGTCAGCCGCTGCGTAAAGGGCGTATTGGCTTCTGTCGTAATGGCGCCGTATTCCAGCGGACGAAAGTCCATTCCATTATAATCTAAAACACCAAATCCCACGATGGCAAAGCCTGGATCAATTCCCAGTATGCGCATGTTCCCCCTCCTGATTCTTTCTAAAAGGATGCATGCACCCCATTGGAAAATCCGTGCTGTATCCTGCAAGTTCTCACATACATTTTTTATTATACCATAAAGCAGTTGATCTTTTCAATAGTTATCCGTATTTTTCTCTTGCAATTTTAAAAAAAATTGTGTATAATAAAAAGAACGTCCATACAAACATTCTTCATCAAACAATGCCTGTATGGATTTCATTCTTCCAGAACCAAACGAAAGGATTGCCAGCATATGGATTTAAACGAAATTCGGATGCAGATTGATCAACTGGATCAATCCATTTTGCATTTATTTGAACAGCGTATGGAGCTCTGTCAGCAGGTTGCAGCTTATAAAAAAGCACATCACATGGAAATTTTCCAAGAAGGCCGTGAAGCAGTCATCATGGAGCGAATTGGAAAAGCGGCACAGCCGCAATTTATGCATGCTGCACAGACTCTATTCTCCACGATGCTGGATTTGAGCAAGCAGCTGCAAACCCAAATGCTGACACAAGAGGAACCCATTCCGCAGTTCTCCATCCCACAGTTTTCAGCTGCACAAAAAATCGGCTGCCAGGGAATGGAAGGCGCCAATTCGGAACAAGCTGCCAAGCAGCTATTTCCGGAACGGGAGATCACCTTTTTTCCAACTTTTGAATCTGTATTCGAAGCAGTGGAAGAAGGCAAAATCGAATATGGTGTTCTTCCCATTTACAATAGCACCGCTGGCTCTGTCACTGCAACTTATGATCTGCTACATAAGCATTCTGTTTATCTTGCTGCGATGACAACGGTTGCAGTCAATCACTGTCTGGTAACTCGGCCGGGGCTTTCTCTTGACGAGATTCATACTGTTTATTCCCATCCGCAGGGACTTTCCCAATGTTCCGACTTTTTAAGCCACCACAACCTCATTGGACAAGGATACAGCAATACGGCAACTGCTGCCAAATTGGTAGCTGACAGTGATGCGCCAATTGCTGCTATTTGCTCAGAAAATTGCGCCAAGTTAAATCACTTGCAAATTCTCGCACAAAACATTTCCAATATCTCCCCAAACTATACTCGTTTTATTTGCATCACAAAAGAATTGCAAGTGGATCCAAACGCTTCTATCATTTCCATTATGCTGACCATTCCCAATGAACCAGGCTCCCTGAGTAAATTATTGGAAAAGTTCTACATTTATAATTTAAATCTCGATCGAATTGAAAGCCGTCCCATTCAAGATGGAAGTTTTGGTGTTGTCTTCCACATCGACTTCAAAGGAAATTTAAATGATCGAAAGGTTGCTGCCTTTCTCAACAGCCTTTGCAAATTCTGCATGAACTTTAAACTGCTGGGAAATGTTGTCGTACAGTGACACACTTCTCTTGCTGTAAATTCAAATGAAAGCAATCTGCCTGCTGGACCTTCTCCAACAGGCAGATTGCTTTTTTATTTTTATTTTTATTTTTATTCTTATTCCAATTCCATTTCTCGCTTGAGGAAAATCCATTGCATGCGCATTGCAAGAACGGTAATCACCAGCAGGACTGCTCCACCACCCAGCATCCAACCGACGACGGTATTGCGTTCCTGATACAACTCAGAAAATGGAACCATTGCCATTAAGACCTGTTCATCATGCACTTGATAGCGCACCATCTGACGTGTTCCATCAATTTCCGTATCAATTCTTCCCTTTTTCTTTTGGAAATTGTTGCTATTGAAAACAGAAGTCTGATTGATCTTGTCTGGATCCGTATGACTTAAAAAGCACATGGTATTCAGATCTACAATTGCAGTAGAGCCCTGTCCATAAAGCGGCATGTCTGCTGCAAGATTCTGGATTTCTGTTTTCTGCAAAAGTGCTTGTACCGTACTTGCCGAATAGGAAACCTGCACCATGCCATGTCCATTTCCCAGTGTAGAGGCCGCTTGTATAACAGGCTTTGCATCCTCCAACCGAAATTCCACATCTGTGTAAACTATTTCGTGAATATGATTCAGAAAAGGCTCTGCGATGGTTGTGCCGGCACTGGATAAATCGGTGCTCAGAATAATATGTCCCTGTGCATCAGATACACTGACCAGATCTGCACCAATTCCCACACGCAGCTCTTCCAGCGTCTTATCATCTATAGACTCCTCTGTCAGGCTGCTGTCCAACAGCATCGCCAAAACACGAGTCTTGGATTTATAGTCATCCGTCAGCTCGGTTTCCAGCATGGTTTTGTTTTCTGCATTTTGGTCAATGGTATCTGCCATGTCGCTGATATTGGCATCAATTTCATCAATTGCACCATGCAATTCTACCACGCCGACAGTATACCACGCAACAAAAGATAAAACAAGCGTTGCAAGAACCATACAAATTAAAATATAACGATATAATTTAAAAAGACGTCTCATAGCATTCCTCCCATTTTTCTAAAAAGCAGAAGGCGTGATTGAATCAATAGAAAACGGCTCCATTTCAATAAACAGAACCGTTTTCAAAAAGCACAATTCCGTCAATGATTTCCTTATGCCTGCTTTTTCTTTGCCTCTAAATCTGCCAGTGCATCCTTCCGAGACAGGCTGATTTTTCCGTCTTTAATTTCCATAACCTTTACGATAATTTCATCACCAATGGAAACAACATCTTCTACCTGTTCCACACGGTTCTTATCCAGCTTGGAAATGTGTACCAGACCGTCTTTTCCAGGTGCAATCTCTACAAATGCACCAAACGGCTTAATGGATACTACTTTGCCTTTATAAATTGCGCCCACTTCCGGATCATTTGCAATGGTCTCTACAATTTGCAGTGCTTTCTGGCAACCTTCCAGGCTCATGCCGCTGATAAATACGCTGCCATCTTCATTGATATCAATCTTGACATCGCATTCAGCAGAAATCTTCTGAATTACCTTTCCACCCTGTCCAATGACATCCCGAATCTTGTCCACTGCAATTTTGGTCTGGAACATCTTCGGTGCATAAGCATTGACCGTTTCACGTGGACGAGCAATTGCCTTCAGCATAATTTCATCCAAAATGTACAGTCTCGCTTTTCTGGTCTTTTCAAATGCTTCTTCGATAATAGCCGGAGTCAGACCGTCCACCTTAATATCAACCTGAATGGCAGTAATTCCGTTCTTGGTACCACCTACCTTAAAGTCCATATCGCCAAAGAAATCTTCCAGACCCTGAATATCCACCATGGTCATGAATTCATCGCTATCCGGCAACGTAATCAAACCGCAGGAAATGCCGGCAACTGGTTCCTTAATTGGCACGCCAGCATCCATCAATGCCAGTGTAGAACCACAAATGGAAGCCTGCGAAGTCGAACCGTTGGAAGAAAGCACTTCTGAAACCAAACGGAATGCATATGGGAACTCTTCAACCGGCGGAATAACCGGCAGCAGAGCACGTTCTGCCAATGCACCATGTCCGATTTCACGACGTCCCGGACCTCTTGATGGCTTTGTCTCACCAACAGAGTATGATGGGAAGTTGTACTGGTGAATATATCTCTTTGTTGTAACATTATCATCAAGACCATCTACCTTCTGTGCTTCTGATAATGGTGCAAGTGTTACCACATCACAAATCTGTGTCTGTCCTCTTGTAAACATAGCAGAACCATGAACTCTAGGAATAAGGTCAACCTCTGCTGACAATGGACGAATCTGGTTGATAGCACGTCCATCTGGTCTCTTATGGTCTTTGAGGATCATCTTACGTACAGTCTTCTTCTGGTACTGATAAACGGCTTCACCGAGAACTGCAAGCCATTCTTCATTATCAGCAAAAGCTTCTGCCATCTTTTCTGTCACTTCATCAATATTTTTCTCTCTTGTCTGCTTATCATCAGTAAATACTGCTTCCTCCATCTGTTCTGGAGTAACAATCTTTTTCATTGCCTCAAACATTTCAGCGGGAACAGCACAGCTTACATATGTATGCTTTTCTTTACCTACTTCTGCAACTATTTTATCGATAAATTCAATAATTGTCTGATTGATATCATGAGCCATATATATAGCTTCAATCATCTTTGCTTCCGGAATCTCATTTGCACCAGCTTCAATCATGATAACTTTCTGCTTTGTAGATGCTACAGTAAGCTGAAGGTCACCATCCTGCCACTGTGACTGTGACGGATTGATAATAAATTCACCATCAACAAGACCAATCTGTGTAGTTGCACATGGACCATCAAATGGAATATCAGAAATACATGTTGCAATTGATGAACCAAGCATAGCAAGAAGCTCAGGACGGCACTCTGTATCAACTGACATAACCATATTATTTAATGTAACATCATTTCTGTAATCCTTAGGGAATAATGGTCTCATAGGTCTGTCGATAACACGTGATGTAAGAATAGCATTTTCACTTGCCTTTCCTTCACGCTTATTAAATCCGCCAGGAATCTTTCCTACTGCATACATCTTCTCTTCATATTCAACACTTAATGGGAAGAAATCAATTCCCTCTCTAGGCTCTTTTGAAGCAGTTGCTGTTGAAAGAACAACTGTATCGCCATAATGCATTAATGCTGCACCATTTGCCTGTGCACACACTCTTCCGATATCAACACGGAGAGTTCTGCCGGCCAGTTCCATAGTAAACTGTTTATACATCTTTTCCTCATTTCTGCGGTGCCAATAATCATTATCTTTCACCAGACATAACCTGCACCGCCGGTATATCCGATTGTCTTCAACAAGATGAAGTGCCCGAAACAACTGAAAAAAGCACTATTATTATAATGTATTTTTCAGCAGTCTCGGCTAATCACTTCAATCTTTTTAAATTATTACGCCAGCTGCCGGATTATCATATAAAAATATCCACCCCGGTCAATAGCCAACGTAAAAAGGGCGGAGAAATACACTCCGCCCAATGAAATTACTTTCTGATGCCAAGACGAGCAATCAGATTTCTGTAACTTTCGATATCTGTCTTCTTTAAATACTCGAGAAGAGCTCTTCTCTTACCAACCATCTTTAAAAGACCTCTTGTTGAATGGTAATCCTTCTTATTAACCTTAAGGT
>OGXM01000330.1_pt1 | contig 31849 bp, 41 predicted proteins | sample 1576271 | NCBI WGS metagenome assembly OGXM01 (sample SAMEA3541579, study PRJEB24748) | human gut metagenome | biome: human gut; feature: human-associated habitat; material: faeces | place: China | collected 2012 | reverse complement strand
CGGTCGTGGAACAATGAAAGGCTGTTGTCAAAAGCGTCTAATGCTTATGAAGCAAATGCTATGACGGAAGCGGTTACGGATAGTGCTTTTTCGCTTGGATAGTGATTTTAAGTAAGGAGAAAGAGATATGTCAATTACATTTTTAAGTCATCCTATTCATCTGCCGGATTTTTTCAAGTTTGATAGGGAATATTTGGGAAAACAGGAAAGCCAAAATGAAGACCAGAAAGTGTTTCATAAGGATACTTTAGAGGTTTCTCAATTATCGAAAAACAGGGAAAATTTAATGGATAAAATTAAGCATACAGTTGTGCATTCGGTTACATCGTTCAGCGATATGAGAGCCGGAATATTAAAAGAAATTAGGGAAGAAAAAGGGCAGTATGACTATACTGATGTTGTAAATGCCTGCGGATTGAGTTATGCAAGGCTTTATTCTGAAATTGAGGAACGTTATAAAAATGGAAATGAGCAGTATTATAAGTCAGCAGGTGGTACACCATGGACGAAAGAAGAAATTGAGTGGCTGGATATGCAATATGAGCAGGAAGTGGCATGGCAGAAATCCTGTGCCAGAATAGCAGCCCGGGGACAGGTCTTTCAGGGGAATATTCCTGAAGTGCCAACAAAAGAGATTGAAGAATTGGAGGACAGCTTTTATCAGGCGAAGGATGCCTACATCAAGTTATATCAAGAAAGCAAACAGACAGGTAAGTTTCTTGTTGTGCAAAATTATATGTTCGGTAGTAGCCGGATGTATGAGATGCTGAATAAATTAGGAAATTTACAGGAGAGGGTGGAATAATGCAGGTTAATTCGTCCAATGGTTCATTACAACAAAGGATTTTTTCAGGAACAGGAAGTATAGGCGGTGTCCATCTGCCCGATTTTAACGATAAGTATGTGTTTTCCAAAAAGAAAAGCGGTATTAGTGATGAAGAATACAGAAAACAGATTGTAGCGCAGGCTTATAAAGATTTTGAAAAGGGTACATTTCAAAATAAATCAGATGGCTTTAACAAATTGATGAAAAATTATACATCAGAAGTATCCCCGGATAGAAAGGGAATCATTACTTCTGGATTAAAAGCTGTTTCAAGAAATAGACATAATGTGTTAAAGCCGATAGATTTTGTCGCAACTCTGCTTGAGGGGAAAGTAAAGTATCAGAAACTGCCATCGGGCAATAGTGAGTACATAGAATTTTATGATAAGAATGGGGAGATGGTAGCAACTTATTCCAACAATGGATGGACAATGTATACCACGAATGCAGAGGCAGCGAGGCAAACAGAAATGTGCATGATTTATAATGAAGCATGGGGAAATGCAAAAAGAGGACTTCCGATAGTAGGAGGGGAATCCGTAAATGAAGAAAATTTGAAAAGCAGTTTTGATGTCAAAGCATAGTGAAAAATAGAGTAATGGAAATTATAGGAATGTGGTTGCTTTCGTTTTTCCTCATGGCGATAGAGACATGGGGAAGTGTGTATTTTTTTGATACCTTTATGGAAAGAAAGAGAATGAAGTGTCTGGAGAGGAGTAGGTATATTGCTTTCTATTTGTCTACTGTGACTGTATCGTTCCTGGGAGAGTACCTTGATTCAATGGGAATCAAGGCGTTGTTGGTAATTTTGGTTTATATAGTATTCTGCAAGGTGTATTATTGGGCAGACTGGCAACATTGCATTTTCTTTTCAAGTTTGAATTATTCGATGTTATTTTTGACAGACCTCCTGTCATTACAAATCGAGAACATATTGATTATTAAGAATGAAATGTATGTTTCAGAACTTACTTATCTGATTCTGCCTGTAAAATTGGTTTGGGTCTGCCTGATTTTTATATTGAGGAAAATATGGAAAGGAAAGAACAACTATGAGGGGATTTCTCATAAGGAATGGTGGAAATTTGGCATGATGCCGCTGTTTACCGCAACAGCTATGCTGCTCATGTATTACTGTTACAGCAGTGACAAAAAGGTACAAGCATCCTACCTTTTCTTCACAGTAGGATTGATTGTGATGAATTTCCTTGTGATGGAGCTGATGCAGGACATCCTTGAAAAGGGAGAACTACTACGGGAAAGTGCGCTGACAGATCAGAAGAAAGAAAGTCAGCTTGCATATTACCGGGATATGCAGACAGTCTATGAGCGGCAGGGGAGAAAGATGCATGATTATAAAAACCAGATAAGGACAATACAGGTTCTGATAAAGGAAGGTAACCCGCAGGCAGCCGCCACGCTTGCAGAGAAACTGACAGAGAATATATTGGTAGAGATGTCAGCGGTTAATACGAACCATCCTGTCGTGAACGCAGTCCTGAACCAAAAGTTTCATTTAGCAAGGGAGCAGGGGACTTCCATGATATTCAAGGTAGGCGACATGAGTGGAATGCGGTTGAACGAGGAGGAAACGGTCATCCTGCTGTCCAACCTTCTGGACAATGCCATTCGTGAGTGTGTAAAGGTCGTAAAGGCTGGGAGGAAAGCCGTCATCCACATCAAGCTGGTTCAGGAAGACGGGAAGATAATTTTCTCTGTAAAGAATCCTGTCGTGGAAAAAGTACAAATCACGGATGGCATCGTGCAGGATTCCAATGGAGGGATGCATGGCATCGGTCTGTCGAATGTAAAAGCTGTTGTGGATAAATACGGCGGAGACTTTGTCATTTCATGTGACTCAGAGAAGTTCCAAGCGGTGGTGATGCTTTAAATGTTATGGTCATTTGGTGCAATAAATAGTCATTTGGTGCAGTCCGGGTTTAAAAAGAGGGTGCATCTGCCGACAGATTTTATGAAGCGAAAAATTATTTGCGTAGGACAAAACAGGCATATAATTATATTAATCAAGGAGGATTTAATATGCAGATAACAAGGGGCAATTATTCACAGTATGCCAACATGGTGCAGCAGATGTTTGGCAATAAGAAAAATCCCAATAATCCGTTAGCTCAATGTGATTATGGAAATTTCGCACTGCGTTTCAAGCCGGTTGATATTCAATTCACAAAACCGAATTGGGATAATATTATGACGAAACGTGATAAGCCTGCAATGTCGGAGGAAGAATTCGAGAAAGCTATAAAGAAACTTGCACAGAAGGAATTTGCTACTGGGAAGCGGGATAATGCGGCATACCGAAAATTATGTATGCAGCATGGTGAGACTGTTTCACCGGACAGGAAAGCCATCTATGAATCAAGCATGAGAAAGACAGGCGGAAAGATGAATGCGGCTTGTATGTTTTGGGACAACAATGGAAATAAAACGCTGTCTTACAATCCTGAATCAAGGAACTGGAAAGCCATAAGCACAGAGGAAGAATTTGCAAGGGCACGTGTATTTACATCTATCTATAATGATGAACTGGCACGCCTGAAAAAGGAGTACGGAGAAAACGCAAAGGGAACCATATCATATCAGCAGATACAGTCAGACTTGGTAGCAGGCACAAAAGCACCATCTTCGGGTAGTTCACTGGATATACAGATATAAAATTGTAACTATCATAACAATGGAGGATTCAAAAATGAGCATTAGTGGAATAGGACAGAATTATTATCATAATAATGTAGCAACAGTGAGAAACACCAAGAATGTAAACAGCACGGGAAAAAATGACGGATTTGCTGGCAAGGTCACAGAGAAAAATCCGGTTTCCCCAGAAGATATGACTTTAGAGGAATACAAGGCGTATTTTAATGAAAAGATGGATGCACTATATACTCATCCGTCACAGAGAAATATGAATTGGGTTATTGATATTAAGGATGCTGCTTATAAAAGGATGCAGACTGATCCGGAATATGAGCAAAAAATATTAGATGCCTTGGCAAAGAATAAGGCAGTTGATTTTGGAGGCAACATTCCACAAATAGCGTATACTCATGTAGATAGTACGTGGGAAGGGTGTTACGGATATACTAAAGGAATGAAAGAGAACGATAGTTATACTAAGGGAATTTCTTCAAAACATGAAAATAATGTAAAAAAGAAAAATGAGAAAGATAGAAAAAAGCAGATTTTAGAGGAATATATTGAGGAACAAATACAGGCTCGTAAGGACATACTGGAGTTTCGCAAAGAAGAGAATTTTAAGCATAAAGAGCAAAATATCGAACTTAATAAAAAGGCATTGGCGCTGAGGGCTTATAATCAGCAGATTTTAGAAGAACATTAAGCAAGATATGAGTAGGATAATCTGTTTGTTGTCGAGTTCAAACGTAAAAAGACCAGATAACAGATAGTGTCTGTTGTCTGAGCTTTTTTGTGCCATTTTCTGCAAGGGGTATTGATGATATGTGCCAAATGTTTATATTGAAAACAAATTTTCAAGTGAGGTAATAGAGATGAATATATCAAATGCTATCAATACGGTAAGCGTATCTGGAAGTTCTAGCAGTAGTGCTAAAAAAACTTCTGAAAAGAACAAGTGGCAATTAACAGATTCATTAAAAGAAAAAATTGTTGAATTGGCTAAGAAAGATGCGAAAAACAACATATATATGGGAAATGAGTTTATGAACTTGCGGAAAGCAGAGGTCGCTAAAGTGGCACCAAATCGGGCAGCACTGATAGGTAAGTTCAACCAATCAATGAGTTCTGGAAATATGGGTGATATGAAAGAAATACAAGAGGCAGATAAAAGATGGCTGTGTATTTTATTTGGGATACCATATGAGGCAGAGTTTCAGGGAGAGGGAACAGGATCAGCAGCTCATGTATATAACGAATGTGGTGAAGAAGTTCTGACATATACAGAGGGAGTAGGCTGGCAAGAAAAGGAAACAAAAGCAGAGTCACAGGTACATTCGGCGTTAAAATCGACGTATTATGAGGCTTTTTGTGATGCAAGAAAAGCATTAAACAGTGAACAAAGAACTGGTAGTATGAATGAAAATATAATGTCACAAGGCAATTTTGATATGAAAGCGTAAAGAGCGTGCGATTAAAATAATGGTTTATAAATAGGAGTGTTGTAAATCAGCAGATATCAAATCTGTTTTCAAAGAATGGTACTTTTATTGCAGAGGATGGTACAGATTTACTGGCATTGTTTAAGGAAAAATCTAAAAGTGGCGCAGGGTATGAATTTTATTCTAAGAGATGGCTGCAATATGCTAAGAATGGTTGGAAAAAAGAAAATGATTTGGTATTGAAAATAGGATTTGACAGCAGTGGATTGTATGATATAGGGCAGGAAAAAGGATATGGAGCAGCACAGAATATGTGGATGAAAGGTGTTAGCCAAAGTATGTTTGAAGCTAGAGTGTGACCAATGGATGACAGAAAGTATGAACCGCTTTATGAAGTCGTTGAATAAAATTTTATACGAAAACTTCAAGCTGTTGGAGGTGGATTTATGGGAATCTCTTTTTCAAATATAGGAACAGTTGGAAGGGAACAGTTAATTACTTCTGGTAGTAATGGAGAACCAAACTGGTCTTATATTCCATCGAAAGGAAAAAGTACAAGAACGCAGACTGAATTTGTGAGTGAGATTAAGAAACTGGCACAAAAGGCTGCCAATGCTACTGATAAGACAGAACAAGATGCTATTTCAAGGCAGCTATTGCAGTTAAGGGCAGAATATTTGTCAGAGGTTGCACCGGATAGAAAGCAGTTATACCAACAGGCAAAAAGTGCAATGAAAAATCAAAATGCCAATCCAAAATGTAAAGGGATCGGAGAATTAACCTTACTGGATTTTTTGGAACAGGCAGAGGGAAAAAATCAGAATCTTGCAGACAAGCAGATTGCACTGGCAGGAGGTGGAACATTAAATTTCACTATTTTAACATCAGGAGGTTATGGTGTTCAAATTCAGAGTCAGGGTGTCAATGTATTGTCAAATACCGGTGCTGGCTGGGGATACGAAATGACTCCGGCATAACTTACAAGAAAAGATGAATTTTATTCCATTTACTGGAAGGAATATAATGCCGTAAAGAATGGTATGAATTCTAAATTAAAAGAATTACCGGATTATCTGGAGAAAAGACCAGTTTTTGAAGCGAAAGCCTAATGATAATAATGCAATTCAAATAAAAAAGGGGTATTGATATATGCAGATTAGTTCCAACTATTCTATGAATTGTGTGCCATACGAAAACAGACGCAGACAGGATAATATTCCTCAATTTAGTACAGAACATACCGAACAGGAAAATGAGAGTATAAATCCATATATGGCAGATGTGGATTTTAACGAAAAAGCATTTGATATGATTGGTCCGAATGCTCCGCAGGAGGTAAAAGATGCATGGATGGAAGCAGCAAAGGAAGTAAATGCGAATGGTATGGGAATAAAGAAAAACGGAATGTTGAGCCATATATCACAGATGATGGTACAAAGGCTGAATAAGCAGATGAAGGGTGAGGTCGATGTGGATAACATCGACATTTTGGGAAACACAACAGAATCTGCAATTCAGGCAACGAAACAGGCTTTATATAATTTAGACCATCCACTGGAATATGTCCCTAAAAGCATAGAAGTTCAGAGGGCTTGTATGAAAGAAAGAGAATTCTATGTTGCGTTTCTGGAAAGATTGGAAAAGTTATAATTGACTGGAACAGAAACGGAAAATGACAACGATGAGACATATATATAATTATTTAGGAGGGACATAAATGGCAGGTATAAATGTGAATGGTATAGGAAGAAATCCGTATGCTGACAGTTACTTAACTTCTGCAAAAAACAGAAGTAATACTACATCAAAAGATACTTTTGTAAATGCGGTGAAGAAAGTAGAGGAAAGTAAAAATACAGCGGATACAAGTAATGTGATGTATCCGGGAGATGTGACGATTGATTATCCACCTCGGATAAACAATGCTGTAAACAATAGCGTGGTTTCTGAAAAATCAAAAGATGAGATGTCACTGGATGAGTATAAACAATGGGTTATGAATCAAATATCCCAATTTCCCGTAAGCGGATGGGTTCGTTCCACATTTTCTTCAGGGTCGATTGTGATTAAGGAAGAAGCTTTTGAAAGAATGAAAAATGATCCTGAATATGAGAACTATGTTTTGAACAGAGTTCGTTCAGCATATTCCGTTCAAGGCTTGCCGGTAGGATCAAATAATGTTAGTTTTGATGTTATTGGAGCGTCACCAGAAGAATGTTACGGTTATGCAGGTCCAGTAGGAAAGAGTGGATCAGAAACAGCGAATGACGGAGAATCTTGGTGGGAGAAGCGCCACGAAAGAATGGAAGAACTTATGAAAGAACAGGAAAAGGAAGCAGTAAAAAGAGCACAGGCAAGACGAAAAGCTGTACAAAACGAATATCTAAATAGCCAGTTGGCGGCGGCAGCATATGAGAAAAGCAGTATTATTTTACCGGATAATCCTGTTATACTGTAGGCTCATCTTTTGACAGGAAAGCATAAGAATACAGGTAAGATATTTTTCGGGAGGAAGGATAAGAAATGGAAATAAACAGTAATCATTCTACATATGGGGCGGCATTTCGTCAAAAACCGATTTTTTTCATGTCTGGAAAGGAAACAGTGGCATTTTTTGAAGGGAAACTGAAGAAAAATATGACACTTCAGGAAGATTCCTGTACACTTGGCAGCAATGACACTTATCGCAGACAGCATACCACTTATGAGGTTTCGGACAAGAAGAAGGGAAGTACGTTTCTGGATCTGGATTTTCTGATTAAGGACGAAACCAGCAGTCTGAAAGGAAATCTCAGTGATAAAAAGGATGTGGATTTCTACAACTTTTCCATTCCATTTAATCGAACCATACAGAATTATTTTGGGGTTCAAATATACATGGACATGCCGGAAGGCTGTGATTATGACCTCACCTTATATGATGAATATGGCAATCAGGTCGGAAAGGCAGAATGGGACGGGGAAGGACGTAAAACACTGACCATCCCGAACTGGGATACAAATACCAATAAATATTGTATCAAAATAGAAAACAAAAATGGGGAAGAAGTTTCTCCGCATGATTATTATAAAATCAGTTTCAAGGTTACGGAAAATAAAGAACAGGAAAAGACCGATGCCATAAGGGAGGCATTCGGGAACCTTCACGGTGCATACAGCCGGAAAGATGAAAATTGGAGGGAATACCTCGACAAATATAATGAAGTCCTGATGAATACAGAGAAAAATTATACAAAAGAAATGGAGAAACTCCACCAGAAGCAGTTTGAAAGTCTGCCGGAAGAAAAACAATACAAAGGCGGGCGCACAGTGGATGAATTGTTGCAGGACATGGCAGAAGGAAAGACACTGGATGATGCGGAAACGGAGTATGTGAAGATTTTTGCAAACCTGAAAGATTTTGAGAAAGCACAGCAGAAGGCGGAACTGAAAAATGATTTTTCCGAGGATTTTGTAAAGGATCTGGAAAGCAAAGGTATCTCCCGTGATGAGCTGGAGGGAATGCAGATAAAGATTGAAAGCAATGGGAATGTAACAGTGAGCGGTATCGAAGATAAGGAAGTCCGGGAACAGGTTCAGAAACTGGTAGAGGAAAAGTACAGTGACCGGATGTATCAGTATTACACAGGAATTGCTGACAGTGTGGGAAATCTGTCGTCCAATACCTACCAGTATGCCACGGATGTGCAGGAAGTCAGGCGTTACTTAAAAGGGGTTACGGGAGAAGATATTTCTCTGGAGAACCTTTACCTGACACCAGACGGAAAGATTGGCGGGCTGCCGGAAAAAGCTGCTAATCTGATTAACAAAACAAAGGACAATGCCAAGATAGAGCGGATAAAGGATGCATTGATAAATATTATAGGACATAACCGGACAAGCGGTGATCTGGGGATTCCAGACTTTACTTCGGAGTTTCAATTCAGTAATGGTGCTTTTTCTGTGGCAGACAGTGGTTTTACGGTGGATATGGCGGCATTGGATAGAAGGCTGACGCCACAACCGCATGATAACATGTATTCGGATATGTATGCGTATAGTTTCAGGAAAGTATTATGATTATGAAAAGTAATTATACACAAGGAGAATGAATAGATGGTAATAACCCGCACAGTAGAGATGCATGCGCAGCTTGTGGGATATGATTTTAAGAAAAAAGGTTTACCCACTGATAAAAATATTGCAGTAGAAAATAGTAAAGTTTCCAATGATTATTTCTGGAAAACAAATAAATATACGGATTAGGATGTGTTTGGAAGAACACTGGATCTGACGGCACTTATCAATAAGCCGGACGGATATTTAAAGGGAAGTTTATCGGATACGGAGGATGTGGACTATTACGAATTCAATATTACAGAGTACCGGGCATTAAGTTTCGCGAAGGATACCTATAATAAGGATATTACGATCACTTTAGATCATATACCGGAAATAATGTATATAAAGTTGATGATTTAGGCAGATATTATATGTTTGCATAAGATATATATACAAGTATGAAACTAATAGTATGAACAGACAATGATATTCTGTATTTTAGAAATATAATATTTTTCTGTAGGATCAAATAATGTTAGCTTTGATGTTATTGGAGCGTCACCGGAAGAATGATATGGTTATGCAGGTCCGGTAGGAAAGAGTGGACTAGAAACAGCTAATGATGGAGAAACTTGGTGGGAGAAACGTCATAAGCGGTTGGAGGAATTTATTGAAGAACAGATTGAAAAAAATCAAAAGGAACATTTGATAAAACGTAAACAAATGGAAGATGTATATAGAAGTCGGACATATGAAAGTAAACAAAGACTGTCCAATCTATTGAATAACTCAAATGCTAACAGTGATAATGTCAATATTCAGTCATTGGTGTCAACAGCAGCTTCTAGTTATGAAAAGAGCATTGAGATGGTATCTCATGATAAAATCTGAATTATTACATGATTATAATCAAATTATTGGATGAACAATAATTTTGTTTATAAAATATTAGAAGAAGGAGGTTGGTGATATTATGAATATATTTTTTAACAGCCGAATAAATGCTAATCAGTCATTGCTTAATGTTCTGTTTGGTCAACAGCAAAAAGCGGCAAGCAGTCAAAACACTGGTTGTAGAGGCACAAGAGATACCTTAACGATAAGTGCATCGGGAAAGGAAAAACTGACAAAAAGTACAAGTGGAAGAACACATAATACAAGTATTGACAGTAGCATTGACTTAAAGTCCTATATAGCTTCAGCAAAAAAAACGAATCAAGAGCTCATTGAGAATGCAGGAACACAGATTAATGCGAAAACAAGTGAATATATGAGTACAGGTAAAGCATTTAGGGCGGCATTAACGGAAAAGTATTCTAAGCTTGCCGCAGAAGCAAAAACACATTCTAACCCTGAAAATTATATTCATTCCAAGTATTTTGATAAGAGTTCAGAGTATTACGAGACTAATCTGACTGATACAGAACGTAGGATTGCATATAATTATGAGATGCAGATGTGCCGGACAGGAAAAATAAATGGTGTAAATTATCAGGATTCTTTGTTCAGGGGAATTGAAGTAGACGGCGACAGTGTAGATTCGGATAAAATCCAATTTGAAAGAGCATTGGTAAATTCACAGATTTCAAATATTTTAAAGCAGGCTGGTGTAGATACATCTTCTATTAAGGAAGAGTGTACTTTTACTGTCAATCCATACAGTTACGAGATAACGGTAGATGGTGTGGATGAAGAAACAAAGGTGTTGATGCAGAATGCTTTAAATGTAGGTAATAATGGGAAAAATCTCTATAAGCATATCTATTATTGCTCAACACAAGATGGCTGTGAGAGTTCTCAAGTAACAGAGGAATCAAAGATGAAATACGAAGCATATCATCAGGTTTATAGTTATACAGGATATGAATTAGACAAACTTGAGGAAAAAAATGGGACATATTATACGGAGTCGGGAGAGAATATATTAGACTTAGTGGATAGTGCAGTTGAAAGTTCCGGAAAAGTTCCGAAAGAGTTTAAGCAGCAAATGAATAATTGGATACATGACCTGGTTTCAACTATTTCAACCAGAGGATGGAACAATGTGCCAGATATGACTTTAAGCATTTTATATGGAAAGAGCAGCTTAAAGGATATGAACCAGTTGATTACATACCAGTATGAAGCTGATCGTATGAACAGACAATGGTATTCTGTGCTTTAGAAATATGCTAAAAACAAAAATACTTAATAAAGTGGGTTCCTTTATTTCTTGGAGATTTATGACGATCTATACTATATAGCATAGAGTTAATTCAAACGGATTTAGAATGTATTTACACGGAGGTTTTATATGTCAATGAATATCAGCGGATTAGGCAATACCTATAATGGTATCAACACAAATAGCAAACAATATAAGGCTTTGAAAGAAAAGGGCTGGTTATCTGGTATTATGCAAAATGAAGCCATGATGTCACCAGAAGAAAGAATGATATATGAAACATTCGGTGGAAGAGATACCATTATTAAGAATCTGATGAAGCAATTTGATTCAGAAGGTGATTTGCTGAATGCAAATGGAGTGGCAGGAATGGATGTTACCGGCAAAGGTACATCGTGGCAGCAACTCACAAGTGTATCTGAGGAATATCGTCAAAAGATGTTTGATAATGTGAAGAAGGAATTTATTCAGGAAAATGGTCTTTCAAATGGTGATACAACGAAGCGTTCAGATATTTTCAAAGATTATCAGTTAAGTGTAAGCAAAGACAAACGGCTAAGTGGCACATGGACTTTAGAGCAATACGAAGGACAGTATAGAGCCGCTATGTATGCAGCAGTGAAATCAGCTAATCCAAATTGGAAACCGGGACAAAAGTTTGATACAAGCATTCTTGATAATGTCACAAGAGAATCAGTGGAATCTACTCTTGTCAAAAATGGTAATAGGTTAGTTCGCAATTCTATTGATGTATCAGTATAAAATATAACATCTTTGGTGCTAGACAAGACCCGATTGGCTACGGGACGTATATTAGAACCAATAAAGAAAATCTCAATCGGAATTTGTGAGTAAGGGGGGGCACTTATGAAAAATAAAAGTATCAATCATGTTTCCATAATAAATGGTGAAGATGGTCCTACAAGTGTTTTTATATTTGGAGAAACCCAAAAGCAATCTCTAAAGATTAGAATCCGAAATGCTATCTATCAATCCAGACGAAAAAGGATAGAAAAGAGAATAGTGGCCAACCCACATACCCTTGCGGAAGTGGTGCAATATGCAAAGAATCATTATGAATTAGTGGAAATCAATCCTGCCGCAACAAATTGGATAGAACGACAGAAAAATCTAAAAGCTAGTTTGATTATGCAGCATAAACCGGAACTTTTGGGCGAAAGGAAGGATATTCCAAAACCAGATTTTTATAATGAAGAATCTGTTAAAAATTTTTTGAATGAAATGGAAATTAGAAATAAATTGATTGACCAAATGCCTGATAATGTAATTCCCATGGATTTTCATTTATATGAAATAAAAATTGGTGAGGATTTAATGGAAATAGAGGTAGATTATACCTGGAATATATTTGGAATATCTTACTCTGGAAATAAGTCGGTCATAAAAAGGTTTAAGAAAATAGCCAGAGATTTATATTGTTATTATGGTGTCAGTGAGGAGGATATAAAGAACCGGACAAAAAGATATTCTTCACTGGTAACGGAATTGAGTTCATAATTCAGAATTTTAAATAGAGGTGTATAGTAGGGTTAGTTCAGGAAGTGATTCGTTTTATTTATATGTAGAAGATGGCAATGGAAATGTTAATTATACAACAGTAAGTAAGAGTGGAACAATAACAATTAATGATTTTAATGGTTTTGATCCGTCAGGCAAGTGGAAAATATGGATTGTTACAAAAGGAACAGTTTCAACATCCACTGAAACAATAAAAGTATATTATACATATTAAAAATGTAATGTGGCTACAATTTTGTATTATAGGAGAGAGTGAAATATGAATGTAAATATTAACAATAAAAATTTATTTTCGCAAAGTTTGCTAATAAACAAATTCTTCTTTCAGAAAAATTCTTCACACAAGCAGACTGGGATTACGACCGTAGATTCTGGGTGTCAATATAGAAATAACAATTATTACTATAATAAAGATGGTGTACCTTTTTTATCAAAGGAACAGGCAGACCGTTGTATCAATGGTAAGGATTGGAAAAAGATAGTGTCTGTATCGGATAAGGTGAAGTCGGATTTAGAAAAGGTTGTAAAGCAGGATTTTATCAGTAGCAATGGTGCATATATACCAGAAGAAAGCAAGAGACATGATGTAATCAAACAGTATTTGAATACGATTCCTTCTGAACAGCGAAATTCCGCTTCGTGGACATTGAGCAGAATGGCTGGAGATTATGCTTCAAGAATGGAGACACTGGTAAAGAAAAATAATCCTGGATGGAAGCCGGGAGATGCATTTGATACAAGTATTTTAGATCAGATGGATGATACTCTTGGTGGATTAGATTTTAAAGTATAGATGTAGGTGAGAAAAATCCAACAGGTGGCATAGTTGGAAGGACTCCGAATAATGAAAGGAGATATGTTAATATGGCAGTTACAGGAATAGGAACTTATGCGTCATATACGAATAGTTATGGCAATACACAAAATGCTGGAAACAAAACGGGCAGGACATATAAGAATGCCCATGAATATAAGAACTATTTAACACAAAAATACGATTGTTTACGAAGCAGGGATTATTCCGTAAATATAAACAGTTCTCTTTTGTCAGAGGCTATGGGAGATGAAAAGACAAAACAATGGTTGGAGTATAATCTATCTTTAATACCGGAAAGTATCGAAAAATTGAAAGCTGCTCAAAGTGCTCGTGGCTGTAAGGTACTGAGTGTAACGGATACAATAAATGGATATGATAGCATAACAGAAGAAGTACTGGTAACAGATGAGGTTGATCCGGGAACAGAAAAAGCAAGGAAAGAACTTGAAGAAAGACTCGAGAAAAGGAAAGAGGAAAAGAAAGAGACAGAGGAAAGACTGGAAAAACAGCGTGCCGAAAAACAGGAGCAGGAAGAACGGCAATATAATCTGAAAATTGATGGAAAAGATGTGGCAGACCTAACAGGAAAACTGGTGGAACTGCTAGGTACTTCAACTTCTACAGGAGTGACAGAAAATGGAGTTTCGACATTTGATGTGCTGGCATAGAAACTGATATGAGTATGCCGGGATGTATTGACATGGAAGAAATGATGAGTTTGTCAAGTAAAACCTGCACTGGTATAAACATCAATGCTGTTTTGATTAGGATTGTATTCTGCAAATATTGTTCTCATCGTATCGAATCTCCTTATCATTCAATCATCAGTAAAAAAATCAGAAGCATTTCAATCAGTTCACCATGTCAGTTTTATTTTGTGTTATATTGTTTTATATAATTTTCTTTCCCTTATTTTTTCCCTTATCAGAGTTCGTAAACTCGTATGGGAAGATATAACATAAGGGAAAGCCTAAGGGAAAGCTCACCTGCGATAAACTTAGTGTTTTCAAGGGCTTGTAAGGAATTTGATAACATAATATAACAATTATTAAATCCCTTAGAATATGTGAAATCTCAATTCAAGTTTGGAGAATTGAGAAAATCGGTATTTGATGACTTGTTAAAACAAATTTTTGAATATGGGAGGTTGATGAAATGATATGTCCTAAATGTGGGAAAAATATGGTACTTGGAGCACTTGGACCTAGTGCAAAAGGGGCATTGTATTGGGCAAGGGAAGACTATTTTAAATCTAAAGTTTGTATTTTTTTACAGAAGGAAATGCAATTAAAAATGGTGCTATTCATATTCCCGTTGGTAATGGAGTAACTCAAAATCGTACAAAAGCTTGGGCTTGCGAAGAATGTAAATATGTTCTAATAGACTGTAATTAGCTCTACAAATTCCAGTTTGTCGAATTGAGAGTGATAACTATTTGAGGTATAAGCTATGAAACTGAAAAATATTTTGATTGTTGTTAATGATATAGAATTAGCCAAAAAATTTTATCATGATTTGTTTGGACTTGAAGTATTACTTGATAGTGATGGAAATGTAATTATGACAGAAGGGCTTGTGCTGCAGGATGAAAAAATATGGTGTGAATTTGTGAATAAAGATATTGTTCACAAAAATAATTCAACTGAGTTATATTTTGAAGAGAAAGACATAGAAGCTTTTGTTGAGAGGCTAGAGAAACTATATCCAAAAATTGAATATGTTAACCATCTTATGACTTACAGCTGGGGGCAAAAAGTGGTTAGATTCTATGATTTAGATGGTAACTTAATAGAGGTTAGAACGCCAATGTAATGTGATATGGTTTGGTATTTCTGTTAGATTACCACAAAGACAATTAGAATAATTGGGAGTATTGAAGCTGTGTTAATGATTGTAACACAGCTTTTTTTAACTTATTTTTTAAAATAGACATATATATTATGCTAACCTGTGAATATATGTCATACGATCACCTTTTCGTGATGAAAGTGAATATGAAAGTATTTCATTGTTCCATAAATCCATAAAAAGTGTTAGTTCATAATAACTTCCCTTTAAATGAAATGCAATCATTTCACTTACAATACACTGTAAAGGTCCTGTTATATCTAATCCTGTCAGCAGAAGATTTGGATAAATGCGATAAGGATCTCCTGGCTTTTTGTATCGATAATGCTTGGAAACACTTGCTATGCCCGCTATTTTACATAGCTTATGAGCATACTGATCTGATACTTATAATCTGTCATGTATTTATGTGCACAGGATTCACTAAGACCATAAATCTCCATAGCCTCCTTATATGTAATCTCGTGTAAATACATACGTCGTCCTATATCCATTCTTTCCTCTAAACTGTGCTTCATGTGACACCTCCATGATTCCATTATTGTATAAGTGACTACCTTATAAAAAATGGTACTCTTATATATAAATAATGTCTACAATAATTGAGTTGGTGTCTGCTTTTAGATTACCACTTCAAAAAAGCTTATACTATGGTGTGAATTACTAATATATAAAAACTGCCGCCGGATATCGCGAGGATTCCGGCGGCAGAGCTGTGTGTCGGCAGTTATTAGCGGGCACTTTTTTTATTGTAAACAGTTACACATGCGAATGTAGCAGCACAAGCAGCTAAGAGCAGGTACATGTAAACATTAACATCACCAGTTGCAGGTGATACTTCATTGCCGGTAGAAGGTTCTGTGGCTGGCTCAGTAGAAGGCTCAGTAGAAGGCTCAGTAGAAGGCTCTTCTACAGGAGCGTTCTTTGCGTCTGCAATAGCTTTAACATCAGCGGTTATATCAAATGGGTTAGTTTTACCCTCAAGAGCATAGAGGTAAGTGATGATACCCTGTAATGCATCAGGTGTTGCTGATTTGAAGTCTTCCTGACCAGTGTATGTATTAATATAAGCACCATTACCTGAAGCTGATTTGAACTTATTAACAATTGAATTATATAAAACAGCAGTATTAACATCCGGATTGTTGTACTGAGCAAAGAATGCAAGGTTCATACCAGACGAATTAGTGTTGCCAGGTGTTGGATATTGAACACTATATCCTGATGTGCCATCTGTTAATATAGTCTGCTTAGAATAGTCTGCAGCACTGTCAACAGCTTTCTTTACATCAGAATCTGTATCATATAATGATGCAAAGAATGGAAATACAAATCCATTACTATCAGTTGAGTTTCCCCAGTTGTCAATACCATTGCCATCAGCAGTACAAGCTGCAAGGAGAGCTGATTTGATATCAGCTAATACTTTGTCTGAGTTACTGATGGTGTCTCTGTAAGCATTAACTACTGAATATACTGAACCAATGTGATAGATATTCATGCTGTTATTGCTTAAGTCATCAACTGAAAATGTGTTGATAATTTTATCAAATTTACTGACAACATTGATTCCGTTGAAATCCGTAGCATCAATTCCTGATGCAGAAAGAATCATTATAAGATATGTATAGCTTGAAATATAATAATTCTTAGCATTGTATCCGTTATTGATGTTTAAAGTTCCATCTTCGCTAATGTTATTCTTAACGAATTCAAGATATGCAGCAAGCTGGTTAGAACAGTCATATCCTGAACGGATTGCAAGGAACAGGTCTCTTGAAACTCCATAGAATACGCCGGTATCAGCATATGTAGAGAAATCAATACTGTTCATAAGGTAAGAAGCAGTAAGCTGGGCTTCCTGTCTTACATCGGCTGCAGCAGGAGCTGTAGCGTCTGTTGTTGTATCTGCGAAAGCTGGTACGATATTCATGCAGATTAAGCATGCAGCAACCAGAAATGCAAATAGCTTTCTTTTTAATTGTTTCATGTTTTCCTCCTTGACCACCTCTCACCAGGTGATGTGAAAATTTATAGTGCAGTAAATATCCTGACTTGCCGCTTAAGCCATTTCTTAAGCCTTCCCGTGCACAGTGCCATACTTAAGTTAAGGATGAATGTATAGCGTATTCAAAACTAAAGCTGCTGCTGATTACAGTGGCATAATATAAAAAATGTGTCGGCATACAGTAGAGTGAGCTGTTATGGATTCTGACCATATTCCTTACTGCCTGCTTGATTGTACCTTTATGTAGAAAATGTGTCAATTACATTTACCTTAGCTTTACATATATTTTACATAACTCCGATAGTGGATTTTACACACCAGTGTGACAATAAAATTATTGCCAAAGAAAAGATGTGGTTAAAAGGGGCAGATATCATACTTATACCTGAAATTCCATATAATGTTGATGAGGTGTTGAATACAATCAGAAAGCGTAAAAAGCAGGGTAAGAAATTTACTATAATTGCAATGGCTGAGGGTGCAATATCAGATGAGGATGCAGGTAAAACAAAGATGGTTAATGCAGATAATGAACTTATAAGACAGTCTGAAAGCTTAGGTATTAGTCTTGGCAGAAAGGTATAAGTGGTATATAATACAAAGCAAATGCTTCAGGAAAGAAGGGAAATGCTTTGAAGAAATCAGACAGACTAAAGATAGTTATTCTTGGAATAACTGGATTACTTATTCTTATTGGAACCGGAATATTTATATTCATAGGACAGAGTATATGTACCATGGCTGGTGTAGGGCTTTTTGTTATTGTGTGTCTTGGAATGGTTGTTGTTGCAGGAAAGAAAGATGACCAGACAGAAACAATAGAACAGCTTAACCAGACAATATCTGAACAGAGCAGAAGGATAATGAATACTGAGGGGCAGCTTGCAAGATATAAGAGAGAACTTGCAGAGGCGACTGGTAAGAATGAAGCATAATAATTAAATATTAAGGAGATAGTCATGTTACTAGAGATTTTAAAGGCAATTCTTTTCGGTATAGTAGAAGGAATTACAGAATGGCTGCCTATAAGCAGTACAGGACATATGATTCTGCTTGACCAGGTAGTTAAACTTAATGTATCCGCAGATTTTTATAAGATGTTTCAGGTAGTTATCCAGCTTGGAGCAATAATGGCCGTAGTTATATTATTCTGGAATAAATTGTGGCCTTTCTATATGAAGAAGACTAATAGTGGTAAGAAAGCAGCCTGGAAAGATGGCGCACTTGCAATGTGGATTAAGATTATAATAGCTTGTATTCCGGCAGCGATTGTCGGATTGATTTTCGATGATAAGATAGATGAATTATTCTATCATCCACTCCCTGTTGCTATTGCACTTATCGTAGTCGGTATAGTTTTCATAATTGTGGAGAATGCAAAGAAAGGCTGCAGACCGGTAATCAGAAGTATAGGTGAGATAACTTATAAGGCAGCAATAATAATAGGTCTGTTCCAGCTTATAGCAGCAGTATTTCCAGGTACATCAAGATCAGGTGCAACAATTATCGGAGCACTCATAATCGGAGTATCAAGAAGCGTTGCGGCTGAATTTACATTTTTCCTTGCAGTACCTGTAATGTTCGGAGCAAGTCTTTTAAAGATTGCTAAATATGCTGCTGTGGGAATGGCTATGACAGGAACAGAGTGGGTTGTCCTCATTGTAGGCTGCCTTGTTGCGTTCTTTGTATCAGTATTCGTAATCAAGTTCCTTATGGGATACATCAAGAAGCATGATTTCAAGGTGTTCGGTGTGTACAGAATAATTCTTGGTATAGCAGTTATTGCACTCAGCTTTGTATTGTTTTAATTTTAATACACTTCAAGGTATGAATTGTATACATAACCGCTTGTACCATTATAATCAATAAGGGTGTAATAAGCACCAACAGATAATATAGAACCGGTAGTCCCTCCTGGCACAACTGCAAAGGAGTGGCTGCCGTTTTTGTCTTTATGCATATTGACATAGGAAGCACCTGTCACACGGTAACTTTTAAGAGCAGATGTATTGGTTATGCGTCCATTTGCAAATGTATACGATGGCTGGGCGGCTGTTTCAGGCTGTGTGCTTTGGACTTCAGTCTGAACGGTTTCTGGCTCGGAGGATTCACAGGATGTTTCAGATGCTACAGTTGTTGCCTCAGTTTCAGTCACGACGGTGGATTCCTGTTTTGTTACATCCTGAGAAGAAGCAGTTTCTTTAACTGTTACAGCAGGCGTTGTCTTAGACACAGTTTCTGAACTTACATCTTTAACAGTTACTGGCTGGGTTTCAGAATTGCTGGCAGTGTGAATGCTTTTTTCAAGACCGCCGCCAGCGAAACCAATGTTTTCAAAGATGACAATTCCAGATATAATTATTACAAGATATATACCCAAAAATATTTTAACAATAAGATTATTGATTTTCATTGTGACTAAAGACCTCATATTTTTCTATAATAAAATAATATTAGTTCTTTTTATGGGGCAGGTCAATAAAAAAAGTGATAATCCGGAGGTGTAAAATGAACATAATAGGTCACATTTCAACAGATTTTCCAACAAAATTTGGGATTCCAAGACAGAGTGGATTGATAGAGGAATTAAAAGGTGTCATAACATTTGAACCGGAATACAGACAGCCAGATGCTTTCAGGGGATTGGAGGATTTTTCACATATATGGGTTTTATGGCAGTTTTCCAAGTCGCAGAAGAAAACTATAGCGGCAACGGTAACTCCTCCAAGACTTGGAGGGAAAGTACGAATGGGAGTGTTTGCAACAAGGTCGCCGTTCAGACCGAATGATATTGGGCTGTCATGTGTGAAATTAGAACACATAGAATATACGGCAGATAAAGGACCGGTACTATTCGTTTCAGGGGTGGATATGGTTGATGGCACGCCGATATACGATATCAAGCCGTATGTAAAATTCACAGACTCACACCCAGAGGCAAAAGAAGGATTTACGGCAGTCACTTATAACAGAAATCTTAAAGTGATATTTCCATCAGACCTGCTTGCAATAATGCCGGAAAACAAACAGACAGCAGCGGTTAAAATATTAGAGCAGGACCCAAGACCAGCTTATGATACAGACGAAACAAGGGCTTATGGGGTAACATTTGCTGGCTATGATATCAGATTCAAGGTGCATGGGGATGTGCTGACTGTGTTTGAAGTGGTGGATATTGAGGCGGCTGGTGGATATAAGAAGGTAAAGTGAGCTGGTGTCAATTTCACTTGATAATCCAGCTAAAATGTGCTTTACTTATATGGACTAGGTAAACAATTAATGTTGCAATCAAGATTAAGGAGGAGCTATATGAGAGTTGGAATGGGATATGATGTTCATAAACTGGTTAAAGACCGTAAGCTTATCATGGGCGGAGTTGAGATTCCATATGAATTAGGTCTGCTTGGACACTCTGATGCAGATGTGCTTCTTCATGCCATTATGGATGCATTACTGGGTGCAGCTGCACTTGGAGATATAGGAAAGCATTTCCCGGATACAGATGACAGATACAAGGGGATATCAAGTATCAAGCTTCTGGAAGAGGTTGGAAAGAAGATAGATGAGGCTAATTATATTATAGAAAATATTGATGCTACTATTATTGCACAAAAGCCTAAGATGCGCCCATATATTGATGATATGAGAAAGAATATCGCAGATGCTTTAAAGATTGATGTTGACAGAGTCAATGTTAAGGCTACTACAGAAGAAGGACTTGGATTTACCGGAAGTGGAGAGGGTATTTCTTCACAGGCAATATGCTCACTTAATTCTGTTTCTAATTATATATACGGTGCGGCTGATATGACAAACTGTAGATCTGACTGTGGTGGCTGCATGGGCTGTCAGAACAAATAGAACTGACAATACATTCGCAGCTTTAATTCATATAATATAATTAAGAATAGAAAAGTCAGGATTAACAGATTATGAAATATAGAGATTATGTAAAGCAGGAAATAGCGGTAATAAAGGACAGAGACCCTGCTATTAAGTCGGATAAAGAGGTATATCTTTATCCTAGTTTTAAGGCAATACTTAAATATAGAAAAGCCCATAAGTTATATCTTAAGGGCGAATATTACAAGGCGAGAAAGATTTCACAGAAAACTGCAAGACAGACTGGAATTGAGATACATCCGGGAGCGCAGATTGGCGAAGGACTTTTTATTGACCATGGACATGGAGTTGTTATCGGAGAGACAGCTATTATCGGTAACAATGTAACACTTTATCAGGGCGTTACACTTGGAGGAACAGGCAAGGAACAGGGGAAGAGACATCCTACTCTGGGAAATAATATTATGGTAGGAGCAGGAGCAAAGATTCTTGGCTCAGTTACCATAGGTGATAACTGCAAGATTGGTGCGGGTTCTGTTGTATTAAAGGATGTGCCAGCGAATTCTACAGTGGTTGGTGTTCCAGGAAGAGTTGTTATTCAGGACAGCGTAAGACTGTTTGATGATTTAGACCAGATACATCTTCCAGATCCTGTTATGCAGGATATCGAGAACTTAAAGCAGGAGAACGCAAGACTTAAGAAGAGACTTGCACACCTTGAGAACAGCGTCAATGAAAGCCGCAGCTCGTATGATGATAACTAAAGTGTGATTATGAAAGGAAATCTGACATGAGGATTTATAATACTTTATCCAGAAGAAAAGAAGAGTTTAAGCCATTAGAAGAAGGTAAGGTTAAAATGTATGTCTGCGGACCTACTGTATACAACCTTATTCATATTGGTAACGCAAGACCTATGATTGTATTTGATACAGTAAGAAGATATCTTGAGTATAAGGGATATGATGTTAATTATGTATCTAACTTTACAGATGTAGACGACAAGATTATTAAGAAAGCTAATGAAGAAGGTGTATCTGCTGAGGAGATTTCAACAAGATACATTGCTGAATGTAAGAAGGATATGGAGGGCATGAATATTAAGCCTGCAACAACACATCCTCTTGCAACTCAGGAAATCGGCGGAATGATTGATATGATACAGACTCTTATTGACAAGGGTTATGCTTATGAAGTCAATGGAACTGTATACTACAGAACAAGAAAGTTCGCAGAATACGGAAAGTTATCTAAGAAGAATATTGACGACTTGGAGGCAGGACACAGAGATGAGGCACACAGCCTTAAGGTTACAGGTGAGGATGAGAAGGAAGACCCACTTGATTTCGTTCTCTGGAAGCCTAAGAAAGAAGGAGAGCCATCTTGGCCATCACCTTGGAGCGATGGAAGACCGGGTTGGCATATTGAATGCTCTGTTATGTCTAAGAAGTACCTTGCTGACGAAATCGATATCCATGCAGGTGGAGAGGATTTAATATTCCCTCACCATGAGAATGAGATTGCACAGTCAGAGGCAGCTAATGGAGTACCATTCTCTAAGTACTGGATGCACAATGCATTTCTTAATATTGATAACAAGAAGATGTCTAAGTCTTTAGGCAATTTCTTTACAGTAAGAGATATAAGCAGGGAATATGACCTTGAAGTGTTAAGATTCTTCATGTTAAGCGCACATTACCGCAATCCTGTTAATTTCAGCCATGACCTTATGGAATCAGCAAAGAACGGATTAGACAGAATCTTAACTGCAGTTGATAATTTAAGACATCTGTCAGAGAATGCCAAAGATGTTCCAATGACAGAGGATGAGAAGAAGATAATAACTTCTATAGATGACATTTATAAGAAATTCGAAGATTCAATGGACGATGATTTCAATACAGCAGACGCAATATCAGCTATATTTGAACTTGTAAAGCTTGCTAACTCTAATTCAAGCTCAGATAATTCCAAGGAATACATCGATACTCTTATGAAGAAGATTACAACTCTCACAGATATTCTTGGACTTAAGACAGACAAGAAGGAAGAAATGCTTGATGAGGATATCGAGGCACTTATTGCCGAGAGACAGCAGGCGAGAAAAGATAAGAATTTTGCAAGAGCTGATGAAATTCGATATGAGTTATTAGCAAAGGGAATTGTTCTTAAGGATACAAGAGAGGGCGTAAGATGGAGCAGAGCCTAGATAACGACCTTGTAAAATGCATATATGAAGGTCTGGATATGAAGCATACAGAGCCTTCGCAGTTATCACCTCTTGTTCTTGCATATATCGGGGACAGCATATATGACCTTGTCATTAAGACATGGGTTATAGAACAGGGAAATATGCAGGTTAATAAGCTTAACAAGAAAACGAGCAGTATTGTTAAGGCTGAATCCCAATCTGCCATGATAGGTGTAATAGAGCCAATGTTCAGTGAACATGAGAAAGCTGTGTATAAGAGAGGACGTAATGCAAAGTCATATACATCTGCCAAGAATGCAAGCATTGGAGATTACAGAAGAGCAACGGGTTTTGAGGCTCTTATGGGATATCTGTATCTTAGCGGGCAGTATGAGCGGATGATGGAACTGGTTAAAGCAGGACTGGAAAGCCTTGAGTTAAAGTAGAGCCGGCAAAGCAGAATCCATATCTGTAATGGATAACTGGATTCTGCTTTGTTAATATTAAGGAGAAATATATGAGATACAATGAATTAACATTTCAGGGAAGAAATGCTGTATTAGAGGCATTCCGCTCTGGTAAAACTATTGATAAGCTTTTTATTCTTGACGGCTGTCAGGATGGACCAATAAAGAGTATTGTCAGAGAAGCAAAGAAAACAGATGCAATTATCAATTATGTTGATAAGGAAAGACTCGACAGACTTGCAGGAACAGGACATCATCAGGGAGTTGTTGCCATTGGCGCAGCTTATGAATATGCAGAGGTTGAGGATATACTTGCAGCAGCTAAGGAAAAGGGAGAAGATCCATTTATATTCATTCTTGATGAGATAGAGGATCCTCACAATCTTGGTGCTATTATAAGAACTGCCAACCTTGCAGGTGCACATGGAGTTATTATTCCTAAGAGAAGAGCTGTCGGACTTACAGCAACTGTAGCCAAGACATCAGCAGGCGCGATTAATTACACACCTGTAGCTAAGGTTACTAATATTTCACAGACAATCGAGGAACTTAAGAAGCAGGGACTCTGGTTTGTATGCGCTGATATGGGCGGGGAGACAATGTATAATCTTAATCTCAAAGGACCTATCGGCCTTGTTATAGGTAATGAGGGCAATGGAGTAAGCCGTCTTGTTAAGGACAAATGTGATTTCATCGCATCAATTCCTATGAAGGGTGATATTGATTCCTTAAATGCCTCAGTTGCAGCAGGTGTTCTTGCATACGAAATAGTCCGTCAGAGACTTAATTAGGGAGTTTTTTATGAAGCATATGGAAGAGTATCCTGATGAAGAGCTTATTGATATGTACAGGGCAGGTGATGAGCAGGCAATTGAGTACATATTTGAAAGATATAAGTATATAGTGCGAAAGAAAGCAAAAGCCATGTTTCTTGCCGGAGGAGACAGTGATGATTTAATCCAGGAGGGAATGATAGGCCTCTATAAGGCTGTCCGTGACTATGATAAGAAAAAGGATGCATCTTTCATGACATTTGCAGGAATGTGCATAAACAGGCAGATTCTTAATGCGGTTACAGCTTCTAACAGAAAGAAGAATACACCACTTAATACATATGTTTCTTTTGATGAGCCGGTCAATCCAGAAGATGATTCTCAGGTAAAGCTGGTGGATGTACTAAAGTCTGATAAGGAACAGAATCCGGAAAGACTTTTTATTGATCAGGAAAATGCTGAAAGTTTAGAAGATAAATTATACAGTGTGTTAAGTGATTTTGAGAAAAATGTGCTGGAATTATATATGTCTGGCAAAGATTATATAGCTATTGCGCAGATGCTTGATAAGCCGCCAAAATCTATAGATAATGCTATACAAAGGATAAGGAATAAAGTTGACAAAATAACCAACCTATAATATTATGAATAGGTGTGTTAAGACACATGCTATTGTAGCTCAGGGGTAGAGCACTTCATTGGTAATGAAGAGGTCACGGGTTCAATTCCCGTCAATAGCTTAATTTAATGTTTGTGTTTTTAAAACAGATTGGAGGACGCTATGGTAAAAGCTATTGTAGGTGCTAACTGGGGTGATGAAGGAAAAGGTAAGATTACTGATATGCTTGCCGAAGAATCAGACATCATCGTAAGATTCCAGGGAGGAGCTAATGCGGGACATACTATTATTAATGATTATGGAAAGTTCGCGCTCCATCTTTTACCTTCGGGAGTTTTCTATAACCATACAACAAGTGTCATTGGCAACGGTGTAGCTCTTAATATTCCATATCTTGTTAAGGAATTAAAGAGCCTTACAGACCGCAATGTACCAATGCCTAAGATTCTTGTATCAGACAGGGCACAGATTCTTATGCCTTATCATGTTGCATTTGATACATATGAAGAAGCAAGACTTGCTGGTAAGTCATTTGGTTCTACTAAGTCAGGTATTGCTCCATTCTATTCAGATAAGTATGCTAAGATTGGTTTCCAGGTTAATGAATTATTCGGAGACGAGCAGGAACTTAAGGAAAAGATTGCCAATGTATGCACACTAAAGAATGTTATGCTTGAGCATCTCTATCATCAGCCACTTCTTAACGAAGAAGAGATATTCAATACTCTTATGGAATATAAAAAGATGGTTGAGCCATATGTATGTGATACATCAGCATTTTTACATCAGGCACTTAAAGACGGAAAGAAGATTTTACTTGAGGGTCAGTTAGGTTCTCTTAAGGATACTGACCATGGTATATATCCAATGGTAACTTCATCATCAACATTAGCTCCTTATGGTGCTATTGGTGCTGGTATTCCGGCTGCATCAATTACAGATGTTGTTACAGTTGTTAAGGCATATTCTTCAGCAGTTGGTGCCGGAGCATTTGTAAGCGAAATCTTTGGTGATGAGGCAGATGAACTCAGACGCAGAGGTGGAGACGGTGGTGAATTCGGAGCTACTACAGGACGTCCTAGAAGAATGGGATGGTTCGATGCAGTTGCTACACGTTATGGTGTAAGAATGCAGGGAACAACAGAGGTTGCTCTTACAGTTCTTGATGTACTTGGATATCTTGATGAGATTCCAATGTGCGTTGGATATGAGATAGATGGAAAGATTACTAAGGATTTCCCAACTACTCCACAGCTTGAGAAGGCTAAGCCGGTATTAAAGACTATGCCAGGCTGGAAGTCAGATATCAGAGGAATTACTAACTATGAAGAGCTTCCTGTCGAGTGCCGTAACTATATTGAGGCTATTGAGCAGGAAATTGAAGCCCCTATCACAATGGTATCTAATGGTCCTGGAAGACATGAGATTATCCACAGAAAGAGTAAATTTTCTAAATAATAACATTTAATATTACCGTATCTGCAGTACAACAGTTTTGCAGATACGGTCTTTTTATAGGTAATTGGAGGTAAATCCCTCTCTTCACCTGAGGGGAATGTGTTTACAATAAGCACATGGATTTTGCTTCGCAAAACAAGGAGGAATATATGAAGTTTAATAAATATTTTGACCACACTAACTTAAAGCCGGAAGCGACTAAGGATGATATCCGTACATTATGTGAAGAAGCAAAAAAGTATGATTTTGCATCAGTATGTGTTAATGGAATGTATACAGCATTTGCAAAGGAATGTCTTTCTGGAAGTGATGTTAAGACATGTGTTGTTGTTGGATTTCCGCTGGGAGCTATGAGTACAGACGTAAAGGCTTATGAGACTAAGAAAGCTATAGAAGACGGTGCGGATGAGATTGATATGGTTATTCCTGTAGGACTTCTTAAAGCAGGCGAACATGAAGCTGTGTATGAGGATATTAAGGCAGTAAGGGATGCGTGTGCAGGAAAAGTATTAAAAGTTATATTCGAAAACTGTCTTCTTACTGATGAGGAGAAGATTAAGGCGTGCGAACTGTCTGTTAAGGCAGGAGCTGATTACGTTAAGACTTCAACAGGATTCTCTACAGGCGGTGCAACAATAAGTGATGTTGCACTTATGAAGGCCCACGCAGAAGGAAAGTGTAAGGTTAAGGCAGCAGGTGGAATAAGAGATTACAACACAGCAGCTGCCATGATAGATGCAGGAGCTGACAGGCTCGGAACAAGCGCTACAATTAAGATTATGGAAGGAAGACAGTAAGATTACTGCTTATTCCTTCCAGAAAGAATCTTGTATACAAGTGTCATTGCATATATTACAACAGGAAATACAATGTCTGTGAAGAGCAGTCCTGTAAATACTTTATGACATGCTTCATTATTGATGAATGCAAGTATAAGTGTGGCAAGTATCATGATTCCCCAAAGTATTACTGCTGCCATTGCAGCAAATCGTTTTAATCGTTTCATGAATAAGACCTCCAATGTCAGATACTTAATAATATACATTACATTGGCATGCCGCTCAAGTTATTTATAAAAATGTTGCGTAACAGATAAAAAATGTTATAATTAAATGAGGCATGGAGGCCGATGTAACTATTAGAAAACAGAATCAATAGACAAGGAGGTATGCATATGTCAATTAATGCTTATAATGCCAGTACAATATCAGCATTGTTCGCAGGACTTAATAATTCGTCCAGCACAACATCATTGTCATATGGCATTGATTTTACAACTTATAATTCAATAAAGAATGGCTCTTATAGCAAACTGATGAGGAAGTATTACAGCAATCAGGCTTCTGAATCAACGAATGGTGCGACTGCCAATAAGAATACCGGTAAGGTACACAGTATTGATATACAGAAGAATAATGCGACGGTAAATAGAGACAACGCAGCATCACTTGTGGATTCAGCATCAGAACTTAAGAAGTACTCTCTGTGGTCTAAAGTTGATAAGACAGATAAAGATGGTAATACAGCTAAAGAATATGATACTGATAAGATTGCAAAGGCAGTATCTTCATTTGTTAAGGATTATAATTCTTTAGTATCATCTACAGCAGATTCTTCAAGCAGATATGTGCTTAACAGTGCATCTAATATGGTGAATTATACAAGGGCTAATGCTGATCTTCTTAAGAAGATTGGTATATCTGTCGGCTCAGATAATAAGCTGACGGTAGACGAGGATAAGTTAAAGGCTTCAGATATGGCTGTGGTTAAGTCGGTATTCAAGGATTCCGGCTCATTTGGACAGACAATATCTGCCAAGGCTTCAACTATATATGGTAATGCAGTATCACAGTTATCAGAATTATCTACTAAGAATTCTTATACATCTAATGGACTGTATTCATACTCATCTGGTTATACATACAACCAGTACACATAATTAATAAATATTTTGAAAGGTAACAATCAGACATGGCATTATTAGAAACATGGAGAAAACTCGCATACGAGACAGAGATGGATCAGAAGAACGCTTCAGAATTCTGGGGTTCATATTTTAATCAGGAGAAGGCTATTTATGAGCAGATTCTCGCAGATTCTGATACAGTAGTTAAAGGAACTGTTAAGGAATTAGCAGAGAAGTTTGGAGTAGAAGTACTTCTTATGACAGGATTCCTTGATGGTATCAATGACAGCTTAAAGACTCCTAATCCAATTGAAACTATGGATGAGAATACAGAAGTTAGTCTTGATTATGACAAGGAAAAACTTTATTACAACATGGTAGGCTGCAAGGCTGACTGGCTTTATGAATTGCCACAGTGGGATAACCTTCTTGATGAGCAGACAAGAAAAGACCTTTACAAGAAGCAGAAGCTTTCTGGAACTGTTGTTAAGGGCAAGAAAATCGGAAGAAATGATCCATGCCCATGCGGAAGCGGAAAGAAATATAAGCAGTGCTGTGGAAAGAATGCATAGCTTTTAAACACTAAGACCTGCCAGATAATGGCAGGTCATTTTAATGTTAAGTACAGGAATGATAAGAGGTAATTATAATGGATGCATATACAGGCTTTGCATATGTTTATGATGAGTATATGGATAATATTCCATATGAGGAATGGGGGCAGTACATGATTGCTCTCCTTAAGGAAAATGGTGTGTCAGGTGATTCATCAGTGCTTGAATTGGGCTGTGGAACAGGAACTGTTACAAGAATGCTTGCTAAGGAAGGCTATGACTGTGTTGGACTTGATATGTCTGAGGATATGCTGTCTATAGCTTCTGAGAAAACATTTGAAGAGGGTTCGCAGGTTATATATACATGTCAGGATATGAGGGATTTTGAAGTGCCTTATGAAGTAGACGGTATGATAAGTATAGGGGATTCCATGAATTATATTACATCTGTTCCTGACCTTGAAAGTGTATTTGCATGTGTTAGTGAGAACCTTAAAAAAGGCGGTGTATTTATATTTGATTTAAAGACAATACATTTCTTCAGGGATATACTTGCTGAGAATACATATGCTGAGAACAGGGAAGATTCCGCATTTATATGGGACAACTATTATGATGAGAAAGAACGCAATAATGAATATGAGCTTGCTGTGTTTGTTAAGAATGAGGATGGTACATTTGACAGATTTGAAGAACAGCACTATCAGCATGGCTTTACTATAGATGAGGTTACAGGTGCAGTTAATAAGGCTGGACTTACCGTGAAAAATGTGTATAATGCATTTACTAAGGATATACCTGATGATAAGTCGGAAAGATTATATTTTGTGATTGAGAAATAATAAGGAGATAATTATGGGTGATTATATTGTTAGAGCCACAGCAGCAGGTGGACAGGTAAGAGCATTTGCTGCTACAACGAAAGGGCTTGTTGAAGAAGCAAAAGAGAGACATAACATGAGTCCTATCGCAACTGTTGCACTTGGAAGACTTCTTACAGGTGGTGCGATGATGGGCGCAATGATGAAGAATGATGCGGATATTCTTACTGTACAGATTAAGGGCAATGGTCCAATCGGAAGTATGACTGTTACAGCTAATCCTAAGGGGGAGGTTAAGGGATTTGTTGGCAATCCACAGGTTATGCTTCCACTTAAGGATGGAAAGCTTGATATTGCAGATGCGGTAGGAATTGGTGTATTAAGTGTAATTAAGGATATTGGACTTAAAGAGCCATATGTCGGTGATACTATTCTTATTACAAGTGAGATTGCAGATGACCTTACGTATTATTTTGCTAACAGTGAGCAGGTTCCATCTTCTGTAGGACTTGGCGTTCTTATGAATAAGGATAATACTGTTGAGCAGGCTGGAGGATTTATTATCCAGCTTATGCCGGGAGCAACGGATGAATTTATAGATAAGCTTGAGGCTAGAATTAAGGAGATTAAGTCTGTTACAGCCATGCTGGAGGAAGGAATGACTCCTGAACAGATTCTGGAACATATTCTTGGGGATATGGAGCTTGAGATTCTTGACACTATTCCAACAAAGTTTTACTGTAACTGTTCTAAGGACAGAGTGAGCAAAGCTGTTATCAGTGTAGGAAAAAAAGAAATACAGAAGATGATTGATGATGGTGAGCCAATTGAGGTTAACTGTCACTTCTGTAATTCACATTATACATTTACAGTTGATGAGCTTAAGGAAATGTATGACTGCTGTACAAGATAAATCTCAGGCGTATGGAGGTACACATGAATAATATTATACTTATAGGCATGCCGGGAAGCGGAAAAAGTTCACTTGGAGTAGTGCTTGCCAAGAAGATAGGATTTGGATTCATTGATTCAGATCTTGTTATTCAGCAAAGAGAGGGAATGACTCTTGAAAGGATAATTGAAAAGCACGGAGATGCAGGATTCATACAGATTGAAAATGAAGTGAATTGTTCCATCAGTCCACACCACACGGTTATTGCAACAGGTGGGAGTGCTGTATATGGAAAAGAGGCAATGGAACATTTTAAGGATATTGGTACTGTGGTTTATCTTGAACTTCCACCAGAATCACTTGAGGAGAGACTTGGAAGTCTTAAAGAACGTGGGGTTGTGTCTAATGGAAAGACAACTGTGGAAGAGATATATGCTGACAGGGCCGCACTTTATAAGAAATATGCAGACATTACGCTTAATGAGCAGGGAAAGCAGATAAGAGAAACTGTGGAGATGCTGTATGATATTATAATGAATAAAGACCAGTATAATTAAACAACTGGTTGAACTATGTAAGAATTTAGGGTACAATAATCTTTACCTTTTAAATACGAAAACAAGGAGGAATACCATGGAAAACGAAGCTCTTTCTAAGAACTTTATTGAGCAGATTATAGATAAGGATATTGAGAGTGGCCATTGCAAGAAGGTCATTACAAGATTTCCGCCAGAACCTAATGGATATCTTCATATTGGACATGCCAAGTCTATATTATTAAATTATGGGCTTGCAAAGGAATATGGCGGACAGTTTAATATGAGATTTGATGATACTAATCCTACTAAGGAAAAGGTTGAATTCGTAGACTCTATTAAGGCAGATGTTGAATGGCTTGGAGCAGAGTGGAACGGAGATGTTCTTTTTGCATCAGATTATTTCCCACAGATGTATGAAGCAGCTGTAAAGCTTATCAAGAAGGGAAAAG
>OGXM01000311.1_pt1 | contig 32730 bp, 29 predicted proteins | sample 1576271 | NCBI WGS metagenome assembly OGXM01 (sample SAMEA3541579, study PRJEB24748) | human gut metagenome | biome: human gut; feature: human-associated habitat; material: faeces | place: China | collected 2012 | reverse complement strand
ATAGGGATAGAGAATTTGCTCTATTTTTATAAATACAGACTTTTTCTACAAACTGAGACCGCACCTTTATATCAGTGCGGTTTTCCTGTTGTTACGGACATTGATTAAACATTGAATATTCAGCTACGTTGTGATATACTTAAGCCATAAAGATATAAAACGCATAAACCTTGCTCATGATGAATTTTCTAAATATCGGAGGGAATACCGTGTTTGAAAAAATACCCGTAAAATAAATAACGTCACAGCAAAAAAAGTCAGAATTCCGTTTGTTGACGATAATGATATCGACATATAGAATTATTGCGGTAAACAAAGAAGAATGAACTCTCTTATACTACAGAAACAGGAAGAGGTAATTGCTTTGGCACAATTTGATATAAAGGATGCTGTACTGAAAAAATGTCTGCTAAAAGAGGACGAAACTGTCATTACCGTGCCTGACGGTGTAACGACCATAGGCAAGGACGCCCTCTGCGGCTTACAGAGCGTTATTGCCGTTACGCTCCCGGAAAGTCTGAAAGTCATAAACGACGGCGCATTCTACGGCTGTTCATCGCTGACTTCTGTCACGTTACCGGGCAGTGTTGAACGGCTCGGAAGCTGTGCTTTCGCCCAGTGCAGTACACTCAATACAATATATCTTGATAATAAACTTACGGAAATCGGGAATTCTGCATTCTGGGGATGCACAAGCCTTGAAAGTATTGACATTCCCGCAGGCATCACTAAGATAGGGTATAATCTTTTCGGCAGTTGCCTGTCGTTGATATCGGTATCTCTGCCCGATACAGTCACAGAGCTTGATGAGCGAGCTTTCAAAGAGTGTAAAAGCCTTGCTTGTATCACGCTTCCGGATAGTTTGCTTAAAATAGGAAATATGGCATTCCTGAACTGCCGCAACCTGAAATCGGTAAATATTCCCGACAGGTTGGAAAGTATAGGAGAAAAGGCATTCTTTATGTGCGAAAGCCTGCATGAACTTGAGATCCCGGACGGCATAGCTTCAGTCGGCGGCGACGCATTTTCCGATTGTGTAAGCGTTACTGTCAGAAGCACAATCAGCGGGAAACCGCTTTATAAAGCAGTTACGGCGACCGACGGATCATCGGCGTACAATTTTATATTGCGTAATATCTGGGACAAAGGCGGTTTTGACTTTACGGCGCAGGATAATTATTTCCCCGCTTTGCAGGACGAAAATCTTCAATATGCGATAGCGTTTTCACGTCTTATGTACAGAGTGAATCTCAGCGCCTCAGCAGAGGAGCATTACCTTGATTTTCTGTATAATAATGCGGAAAACGCCGTGCGTTACTGTATTACGCAGGACAGTGCCGAGCTACTCGGAATATGCAAGAAAAACGGCTTGATCACCGCCGGGAATGTAACAGGGCTTATTGAATTTGCAGACGAGCAGGGTAATACCTCTGCTGCCGCATTTCTTCTGACGGTTGCAAACAGTCCGGAACACGACAATTTTTGCGACACGCTGTCATCACTGGAACTATAAGCCTTATATGTGACTTTTGTCGGACACTGTTTGTGATATAATTCGGAAAGGAGTTTTCTTTGGTTAAATTTTATTATAAAGACTTCAATCTGCTGAAATGCACACCGGAAGCCGATGATACGGAGATCATTGTTCCGAAAGGCATTTTTATGATAGATAAAAATGCCTTTCGGGGGTGCGGTTCAATAAAGCGGATCGTCATACCGAACGGCGTAAAGTCACTTGACTGTACATTCAGCGACTGTGTAAGCCTTGAGGAACTGGTTATACCGTTGAGCGTCACATTTATCGACAGTAAAGCATTTGACGGTACAGGATTTCTTGAAAATCGCAAGGAAGAGTTCGTCAGTGTCGGCGGTATTCTGTTGAAATATAACGGAAATGAAGAAAACCTCATTATACCTGATAATATACGGGCAATATCAGCCTTCGTTTTTTGTGATTGTAATACGCTTAAATCGGTGAAACTGCCTGATGGTATAAGCGAAATATTTGCCGGTACATTTTATTCCTGCATAAATCTGGAAACAGTTATCATGCCGGACAGCCTTATCAAAATACGTTTATCTGCTTTTGAAAAATGCACTTCTTTGAAAAATGTGATTTTCGGCAGAAATCTTCGTAATATACACGGCGCCGCTTTTGCGGGATGTACCTCGCTGAAGAAGCTGACTATTCCCGATACGGTGCGAGTTATAGAGCAACACGCATTTGCAAATTGTACTTCACTTGAAAAGGTGACGCTAAGTGAAAATACCTTTATTTCACGGAGAATTTTTTACGGTTGCGAAAAAATACATATTTACTCATCTCAGACAGGCAATGAAATAGCCGATTGGTACAACGGGATAACTTATTGAATCGACAAAGGAAGTGATTTTACGGATAAGGAATACGAAAAGGCAAAGGAGCGTGCCGAGAAGCTCTCGGCGCTTGCAACCGACATACTTATGCTGTCCCGCAATACGCTTGCCGTAAATCTCAGATTTCTTGACAACGCAATTAATAAGCTGCCGCTCAAAACCTCGATCATAACCGAAACTGTTGCTACTGACGGCAGATACATTTTCTATGACGAAAGCTATGTGCTGAAAAGCTATAAATCCGGATATAATCTGACACGGGCATATCTTCATATGATGCTTCATTGCGTGTTCCGCCACAATATTGTCGGTACGCTTGTAGACACGCTCAGGTGGAATCTGGCGTGCGATATAGCCGCTGAGAATATCATGAATGAGCTGGATATAAAGGCGCTTTCTTCGCCCCGACAAGTCAGACAGGGTAGTATTATCGACAAAATCAAAACGGATTGCCGGTTTGTCACCGCAGAGAAGATATATGACTATCTTCTGAGGAATGTTGACGATTTGCAGGTCTATGCCTGGTCGGAGCTGTTTGCGGAAGACGACCACAGAATCTGGTATGCAAAGCCGCCTGAAACAGAAGCTTCAATGCAGATCAAAAGCAATCCGGACAGCAAGGACGGCAACAGCCGGAACAGTAATGACATGAATTCTGATAACGGACAGTCGGGTAATGATACGGATAACAGCAATGGCAACAACAGAAACGGTAACGCAGAAAATCCCGGAAATGAAGACGGAACGGGAAATGATATGCAGATGTCAGCTGAAACCGCCTCTCAGCTTGAAAAGGACTGGAAAGAAATTTCGGAGAAAATGCAGATCGAAATAGAAGCGTTTTCAAAGGAAAAAGGCGATACAAGGGGCAGCTTCATTCAGAATCTGAACGCCGTCAACCGTGAGAAATACGACTATACGCAGTTTCTGAAAAAATTCTCTGTAATGGGAGAAGCGATGCGTGTAAACGATGATGAGTTTGATTATATCTTCTACACCTACGGACTGAAATTATATGAGCGTATGCCGCTTATAGAACCGCTTGAATACAAGGAAGTAAAGCGAATAAAGGAATTTGTTATAGCAATCGATACATCGGGCTCGGTATCAGGCGAGCTTGTACAGAAATTCATTCAGAAGACGTACAATATCCTCAAAAACGAGGAAAGCTTTTTCACAAAGATAAATCTTCATATTATCCAGTGCGACACGGGCATACAGGAGGACAGAAAGATAACCTCTCAGGAAGAGTTTGACGATTATCTTGCTGCAATGAAATTGCACGGATTCGGCGGTACGGATTTCCGCCCGGTATTCGCTTATGTTGATAAGCTGATACAAAGCAAAGAGTTTACAAATCTCAAGGGGCTTATATATCTTACAGACGGATACGGGGATTTTCCCGCAAGAAAACCGCCGTATGAAACGGCATTTGTATTCATAGACGATGAGTACAACAATCCCGATGTTCCGCCGTGGGCGATAAAGCTTGTTCTTCCGTCGGATGAGATCTAAAGGAGCAGAGTATGAATATAAAAGAAGCAAAAGAACAGATAAAGAATGCCATGACGGCATATTTCACAAAGGACGAAACGGGCGGCTATGCAATTCCTGTTGAAAAACAGCGCCCTGTATTTCTGATGGGACCTCCCGGAATAGGCAAGACTGCGATAATGGAGCAGGTAGCGTCGGAAATGGGAGTAGGTCTGCTGTCGTACTCCATGACGCACCACACAAGGCAATCCGCACTCGGACTGCCGTTCATTGTACACAAGAATTACGGCGGTAAGGAATATGACGTGTCGGAGTACACTATGTCGGAAATCATCTCGGCAGTGTATGACCTTATGGAAAATACGGGTGTAAAAGAGGGAATACTGTTCCTTGATGAGATAAATTGCGTATCAGAAACGCTCGCCCCGATTATGCTCCAGTTCCTGCAATACAAGGTGTTCGGCAGACACAGAGTGCCTGACGGCTGGATAATAGTCACTGCGGGAAATCCGCCCGAATACAATAATTCCGTCCGTGAGTTTGACATTGTAACGTGGGACAGACTGAAAAGAATTGACATCGAGCCTGATTTTACAGCGTGGAAAGAATACGCTTACAAGGCGGGCGTTCATGCCTCTGTGCTTACCTATCTTGAAATTAAGAAAGCGGATTTTTACCGCATAGAAAGTACGGTTGACGGAAAATCATTCGTTACGGCGAGAGGTTGGGAAGACCTGTCGCAGATGATAACCCTGTACGAGAAGAATAATATCAAGGTCGACATAAAGCTTATTCGTCAGTACATACAGCACGACAGGACAGCGAGAAGCTTTGCGGCATATTACGACCTGTTCAATAAGTACAGGAGCGACTATCAGATAGACGAGATACTCAGCGGCAATGCAAGTGACAGCATAAAAGACAGGGCTGAAAACGCAAAGTTTGACGAGCGTTTATCCTTGCTCGGACTTATCCTTGACAGCGTTACGGCATCGGCAAAGCAGGTAACAGACGGCGAGGATATGCTCCGTGAAACGCTTGTAACGCTGAAAGAATTCAAACTGAGAACGCATGACAGCGATATTTCCGCAGAAAAGCTGATGAATGAGCTTATAGCGGTAAAGAAAAATGAGCTTGAAAACGGCAAGCAGTCGTCAAGCATTTCCGTATCACGTCAGAAAACGCTCGCAAGAGCAATATCACAGCTTGAGAATATGACTGCGCTCACAGTCGGCAAGGACGGAAAGACGGCGTTTGCGGATATCAGGAGCAGATATGACAGTCTTGTGTCTGAGCTTAAAATTTCAGCGAAAACGGCACGGGATAAGATGTCAAACGCACTTATTTTCTGCAATGAAGTGTACACCGACGGACAGGAAATGCTGATACTTGTAACCGAGCTTACCGCAAACAGCTACACGGCAAGATTTATTTCCGAGTTTGGATGTAAGGAGTATTACGAGCATAACAAGGCTCTGCTGTTTATCGACAGAAGCAAGGAAATTATGCAGAGACTAGAGGAGTTTGGGGAGATATAAACTGAACTGTGCAGCGCTTCATTTTATAAACAAACATACTTTTTCTACAAGCTGAAATGCCGCCCTGATGGGCGGCATAGAGAGTCTGAATAATAAACTGTGTAAATGCCAATAATGACCATAAAGAAAATTAGAGGTAAATTGGTATGAAAAACAGAGATCACGGATTAAGCGAAAAGGAGCTCGTTCAGCTTCTGATGGCAGACTGTGAAAGCACAGAAGATATTCAGGCAAAACTGAAAAAGCTGTTTGCAGGAACGATCGAACAGATGCTTGAAGCTGAGATGGACTAACATCTCGGCTATGAGTAAAACTCTGTTCTCGGCAACAATTCCGGCAACAGTCGCAAACACGATATTTGCACAGTTGCCCCCAAGTGCGGCATGGACGCCGCACAATAAAGGGCAGCAAAGTAACGGCTATGGCAAAAAAACTATCACCGGCGATTACGGCGAATGCGAAATATCCGTACCCCGTGACCGCAATGGTGAATTTGAGCCTAAAGTCATTGAAAAAAGACAGACTCACACAGATGAAATTGAGCAGAAGATCATGACAATGTATGCAAAAGGAATGTCCCAACGTGACATTGAAGATACCCTCAAAGAAATTTACGGTGCAGAAATTTCTCAGGGACTTGTTTCACGCATAACCGACAAAATCGCCGCCGGTCTGGAGCGCGACGGAATACTCACCGGCGCAGGTAATCCACGCTGGCACACCAGCACGATTGCAAAGATACTCCGAAACGAGAAATATATGGGCGATGCGCTTCTGCAAAAGACCTATACGGTGGATTATCTTTCCAAAAAGCGGATAAAGAACAACGGAATCATGCCGCAATACTATGTAGAGAACGACCACGAAGCAATTATTCCAAAAGATATTTTTATGCGTGTGCAGGACGAACTTGTTCGCCGCAGGCTTGTAAAAGTCAGCCCTAACGGGAGAAAACATGGTTTCAGCAGTAATCATGTGTTTTCTCAGATGATAGTCTGCGGAGAATGCGGCGAGCTGTTTTGCCGTGTTCACTGGAACAATCATGGCTGCCGCTCAATTGTCTGGCGGTGCATCAGCAGGCTAGAATCCACCGGGATTGAATGCCACGCTCGAACCATCAATGAGCTGGTTCTTCAGGATGCCATTGTCAAAGCCATCAATCAAATGCTTGGTGACAAAAGCAATTATCAGGCACAGCTCCAGCTTAACATTGTCGCAGTCATCCGAGCATCGCAAGCAACAGCCATAGACAGCATTGACGAAAAACTGATGACCCTGCAACAGGATCTCATTCAGAAAGCCAATAGCAAAGAAGACTACGATGAAATAGCGGATGAGATCTTCAGACTCCGAGAACTTCGCCAGAAAACAACCGTCGATACCGCCGCAAGGGACGAACAGATAAAGCGAATCAATGACCTGCAGGATTACATCGCACAGCAAACCACCTATCTTACAGAATTCGATGAAGCACTGGTGCGACGCTGGATCAAGCAGATAACCATCTGGGATGACCGCATCACAGTTGAACTGAAATCCGGCGTCAGCATTGATGTGGATGCATAAGCCCCATAGAAACACGAAACCCTCCTGACCGTGATGGCTGGGAGGGTTATTTTTTGTTAAAAGACAATGTTATCCTTTATCTTTTGTCTTTGTTCAGTTGTTAGTATTGAATGCTCAACGTAATGATAATTATTGTGTAACCATTCAACAGTTTCTTTTCTGTAATATTCTGCTGGATTAACTACTTGGGCTGTTTTTATATCGAACCTTCCATGAGAGAAAGAAAAGCTCATAAATCGATTATTTCCGTTTCCCGTAATCAACAATTGATCAATCAATATTTTTTCATCTACATTATCTTTTGCAAGAGTCTGCTCTATCTTTTTTATATATGTCAGAAGACTTTCAAATGAAAGACAAAGAACCAGTCTGTCATAGTCTTCTACATTTGTTTTTATAATCGTATATTCATTCATGACAGACCTTCCTTTCCTTAATTACTGCTCCGTATTAATTAACGTTATACAGTTTTTTATAATTTCATCTGCTTCTTCTTTTGTTTCTATGAATCTCGTGTTGTCTACGCCCCCAAGAATATCTCCAAAGTGAAAATCCGTATCTCTTTGAGATTTATAGTAATTATAACAATTCTCAATGCTTCTGTTTTTACTTCTATCTGCAAAATTTTCAGTAACAACATATCGATTTGGAATTATTGTTTTATCCATTCCAAAACAGCTGAATTGTCTTCCAGCAGTGCCACCTGCTTCTGTAATCAAATACTTAATATGACCCTCTAATGCTCTAAGTGCAGGGAATACATACATAGAATATTCTTCACTTTCAATGTAATGTGTCATATTAATTATTGACTGTTTAATTAAACGTTTAATTCCGATAGGATAATTTTGAGGCAATCCTTTTTCAATTTCATTATATGTATCTGCAACAACATCCTTTTTTATACTTATCCGGTATGCGTTTCCCAAAATTTGTTCTACTTGACTGCCATCATATAATTCAATAATTATAGCAGTTATTACTTGAAACAAATAACTGTTTTTTCCTTGTAATAAGAGTTTATGCTGTCCCGTCTTAAATAAAGTTATCGTTACGGAATCTGAATTCAACTTAAATTTATATATAATTTTATATGGATTAGATACAACAGTATGTGTTATGTTCTCGTCTGAATCTTCAATAATCTCTATAAATGCATTGAAATCATCCTGTTTAAAATACGGGATTGAAAACCAATTGTCACCTTTAACAGCAACCTTCTTTTTATCTATTAAAGCTGATTTAGCTAATTGATCTGCTTTTTCATTATATACCACATTACTATGTCCAGGAACCTTTTCAAAAAGGACCTCAAGAACATCTTTGAATTTGGCATTAAATAAGCCTAAATACATTCTGCCAACTTTAGAATTTGCCTCCCATTCACCCGATATCCATTTTGATAGACCTTCATAGTCATGATATACTTTTATTTTTTCATAATTATTTGATACTGCCCAATCAAGCGCATTTATCACTCCAAAAATTTCACCTATAACATTATTACTATCTATATACTCAGGATTGCTTCCATATCCGCAAATATCGGACTGACTTCCATCAGGCAAAATAAATTGAACTCCATATGAGTATCTTTTTAAGTCCTTATCGAAACTACCATCCGTAAAGGCTACAAGGTATCCTTCCGCATTATCTTTTTCAACCTGTTCAACCCAAACATCTCTATCTTCTAAATACGCTTCTGCTTCCTCTCTGGTGGTAAAGCTCTTAAACTCCGCACCTGAGAATCCTTTGGTTGCAGCTTGGCATTCAGACCAGTTTTCAAAAATACCAATTTTATTTCCTTTTTTAACTGCGTATACCTTCAAAGCCACTGCCTCCTTTATGTAGAATATTATATTCTATTCTTATTTTGCATCTTTGTCAATAGACTGATTGAAAATTTTAATTGTCATCTATTCCACTGCCAAGTCTGCCCCTTAGTATCAAGTGGCTTAAACTGCGGTCGGCTCTGACAACAATCCTAGTGCCACAACCCCTGACATCTAATCCACAGCCTAAACCCTACCGCTATTCTCAGACTGCTCAATTTCTCTCCAATCAGACCGAAAAGTAGATATGTTTCCATACAAGAAAACCGAGCTTTCCGCAAGGCTTCTCTGATGATACCAATCTTACAAAAAGCCCGGAAATACGCCACTTTTCAGCACTTGATTTTATTTCCTTGACATCGAAATCACGCACTCAACATGGCACGAGCCGTTGCAAACAATGTCTGCGGTGGTTTTGCGGTTTGACGGAGAGATTGCTTTTGTGGGTGCGTATAGGGGAATATGTCCAATTGAGAAATTACAACTTTTATTTCTCACAGACACATAGAACTAAAAAATAGCCTAATTAATGTAATGGATTAACGATTATCAGCCTTGTCCCTTACGAAAACACATCAGTTAAGAGCTAACTATTTCTTTTAGACGAGTTTTGAGGATTGCTCTTCTTTCTGCGATAAATGCTCTGAAATCTTTAATATCTAAACTTGTTGTATCACTGATATATAATGATTTCTTGTCAATGTTATTCTTTGCAACCCATTCTGCTAAAGGTGTATCGTTTTTTGACATGTTCATTAATCCATTCAATAACTGTAAATTGGCAACACTATTCCAATTTTTTGCGTCAGTTGCAAATTCCCTATCTTTCTCAGGAATAGAAGCTTCGAGTTTGTCTGTTGAAGAAAAGGTCGTTGCCGGGTGGAGGTGATCTTGATGGAAATCCTGATTAAAATAGTCCAAATCAGGATACAACAGATGTAATATATAAAACGCATCACTACTATCCTTTTGTGCTTCCAACAACCCATCTATGAATTCATCATCAAAGCTGTAATTTCTTGCCGGGTCGTTTTTGAAAGCATCCATCAGTTCTTTTGCTGGAAAATTCTTGCCTTTTGTTTCTTTAAGCACTTTTCTCATAGATACGAGAACGCTATCGGTTTGACCGCCAAAGATTGATTTAATAAAAGTCAATGTAAGCCACTTTGTGATTGTTTTCCTGTCATCTTTATCATATGTTGCCTTTACAATTGAATCTGAAAGGTCGTTATAATAAATATAATAGATCACAGGTATTGCTGCATTTTTAGCTCTGAATGTACTGTTATTAAAGCCCAATTTTTCAAACAATGTAAATGCAGCAACAATACTCTTTTTTACTTTGCCCCAGTTAATTTCAAATAGCTGAACATTTTCAAAAGTAAAATTCTTTAGTTGGAATTTGATGTTATCAACAAACAAAACCAAACAAGTCTTTAATACGAAATCCTTATCAATTAAAAGCCGGGTCTTCCAATGCTATATATTTCTGATATAATACCATCAATTTCTTTTCTTGCATTGATATTTTCCAGTTAGCAGACGCAATAGACATAAGAAGATCTGAAAATGAAAGAGGTGTACCACCGCTATTTGTCCTAATGAAAATGTCTAGCACCTTATCTGGCTCTTGTTCTTCTTGAAGATAATAATTGATAAGACGCTTTACATGAATAGCTTCAAACAAAGTTGACAAAGTATCATAAGCGTAATCATTATCCGTCAAATTCTTGCCCGAAATATATCTCATTACTTTTTTGGTGCTGTCCAAATCAAGAATCTCTCCAACCTCAAACCAGATAGAACCATCTTGAGCATTATGAAATTTTTCTAAATCACTCCTACTTAAGAAACGAAAATCATAGGCTTTTTGATTATCATATTGCTGCTTAACAGGAGCACCTAAGTTCAGATATAATTTTCTTGTGGGCAGACATTCTTCAGTATCTTTCCACCATTTTCTCGGCATTTTATATGCATAAGAGCCGTGAAGACCAATATACAAGCTGGTCAGCCTCTGTTGACCGTCAATAACAGCTTCAAAATCAGACACTCCCTTTGTATCAATATCCTTATTATTTTCTGCAAAGAATTCTCGGAATTCCGTAAGGAATTCATAGAATTTATATCCGCTCTTGATCTCATTAGCCGAAATTCTCCACATCATAAAAGAGTTAATCGGATACCCTCTAAGGATACTATCAAAGAGCATTTCTATTTGATTGCTGCTCCAAGTAAACTTCCTTTGAATAGCTGGAAGAAGATACTGTCGATTATGTATTTTATCAATAGCATCCTTTATGGTAATCGGATTCTGAAAGCCACTACTCATATTCGTCTTATCCTTTCTTCTTTACGTAAAGCAAGTTTCGTCTTTATATTGATATTGAACGTCAGGAAACAAGTCGCTTCCTCTCGTAATCACATTACTAATAGCAAACCTCTGAACAATCATTTTTGATACTTTGGGTTCTGATTTTTTTACCTTACCTATATATTGTACAACTTTTGGCGTTTTTTTACAAGACCATTTCTTAAAAATAGAAGTGTTTTTCTGTAAAAAAATAATCAATATCCTTATTCAAATCACAACAAATAACAAAAAACCTATTGAAAACATAACCCCAATATGGTATAATTATAATTGAGATAATATACAGTTATATGCGGAGGTACTATGACACAGGATGTTTATACCGATAAATGGATTAGCATAGATGAAGCTGCTGAGTATTTGGGAGTAAAAACGGGTACAATTCGAGATTGGCTTCGGAAGAAAAAAGATATCCCAGCTCACAAAATAGGAAAGCAGTGGAAATTTAAATGTTCAGAACTTGACGCTTGGGTTCAAAGCGGAAAAAGTGCAATTGAATGAATAAGAACAAGAATGGAGAATAAAGAGGACTATGGCTGTGAAGAAATCTGAATTGTATTCAATGCTCTGGGAGGCTTGTAATAAGCTTAGGGGCGGTGTGGAGCCGTCACGTTATAAAGACTATGTGTTGCTTCTACTGTTTTTCAAATATGTATCCGACAGATATAAGGGTCAGCCGTTCGCTGAATTTACTGTCAGCAATGGTGCGTCATTTGAAGATCTGATTGCTGCAAAAGGCAAGAGTGACGTAGGCGAGCGCGTAGATAAGATTATCCAAAAGTTCCTTGAGGACAACAAACTCCTGGGTTCTCTTCCTGACGTCAGTTTTAATAATCCGGAAGAATTAGGCTCAGGTAAAGAACTTGTAGATAAGGTTTCAGGTTTGATTTCTGTATTCCAAAATCCTTCGATTGACTTTAAAAATAATCGCGCAAGCGGTGATGATATTATCGGTGATGCCTATGAGTATTTCATGATGAAATTTGCACAGGAATCCGGTAAGAGCAAGGGGCAGTTCTATACGCCAAGTGAAGTATCACGTATTATTGCCCGTTTGATTGGCATCGGTAATATCAAGCAGACGGCGACAAAGAAATGGACACTGTACGACCCTGCTGCAGGCAGTGGAAGCCTTCTTATCAGGTCCGCTGATGAAGCGCCTGTGGATGAAAATGGCGATTCGATCGTGACTATCTTTGGACAGGAAAAATATCCTGATACTGCTGGTTTGGCAAAGATGAACTTCATCTTGCACAACAAGGGTACTGGTGAAATCAAGAGTGGTAATACGCTCTCCGCTCCACAGTATTTGGATGAATTTGAAGAGTTAAAGAAATTTGACTTCATCGTTATGAATCCTCCATTCTCTGATAAATCTTGGACGGATGGAATTAAGCCGAGTGAAGATAAATATAAGAGATTTGATGGGTATGGCATCCCGCCTGAAAAGAACGGCGACTATGCCTGGTTTTTGCACGTTCTGAAATCTTTGGATAGGAATGGCAAGGCTGGCATCGTTATGCCTCACGGCGTTCTGTTCAGAGGTAATGCCGAGGAAACTATCCGCATCAAAGTTTTGAAGAAAAAATATATCAAGGGGATTGTAAGTCTGCCACCTAACCTTTTCTATGGCACTGGCATTCCTGCTTGTATTATCATCATTGACAAGGAAGATGCACAAACAAGAGAAGGTATTTTCTTGATTGATGCCAGCCGTGGTTTTAAGAAGGATGGTAGCAAGAACAGACTTCGTGAACAGGATATTGAGAAAATTGTTCAGACTTTCATCAATCAAGATGTTATTCCAGGATATTCTCGTTTTGTGAAATACAGCGATGTGTTGGATGAAAACGGAGGCAACCTGAACATTCCGAGATACATCCCGAAAATTGATGATACGCTTCCGCAGAATATTGCTGCCCACTTAAAGGGTGGTATTCCGGGAACGGACGTTGATTCGCTTAAGAAACTATGGTCTATCGCACCTGATCTTAAGCAGGAAATTTTCACTTGTATTGATGAGGTGCATAACATTTATACACTTGCCCTCGCCTCCAGTGAGATTGAAGGTGTTATCAGCCAGGATGAGGGCATCTTGGCCGAAAAGAAGCGTGAGACAGAAGAGATTTTTGAACAGTGGAAGGCGGAAGCAAAGGATATTCTCCTTTGCATTGATGCTGACACCAATCCGAAGGAACTTATTCGTGCAATTGCGGCAATGCTTCGTGTGGCATATGAACAGGCAAGGTTGATTGACAACTATGATGTTTATGACTGTCTGCTGAATTACTGGAACGCTAAGTTACAGGATGACGTGTACGCTATCAAAGCAGGAGGTTATGGGGTCGCAAGAGAAATTGATTACGAATACGCAAAGAAAAAACAGAAGAATGAAAGCGGAGAAATTGTAGAAGTTGATGATACTACCAAGGTGAAATCTTTTGAAGGTGCGCTAATTCCAAAGGAAATTATGGAGGCTGTTTTCTTTGCAGAGGAACTTGCAGAACTTACTGCACTGATGGAGAAGTCGGCTGCTCTTGAAGCGGAATTAGATGAAATGCGTGAAGAAGAATCCGGGGATGAAGGGCTTTTGAAAGAGGTTCTCAGCGAAAAGGGCGATAGCATTCCGAAGGCTAATCTAAATAAGCGCATTAAGGAATTGGATGCCAAGAAGACTTCGGCTGTTATGGATGCTATGGTACAGCTTGTGGCTCTGTTTGACGAAGGCAAGACTTCCGAGATGGAGGCACTTATCCGAGAAGTGCCAAAATTGAGCGAGTTTGATATTCGCAATAAGAATGGTACTTTTGGTAAGGCAAAGCTGAAAGCAGCTTTGAAGATTGCTGCTGAGACCGCTGTGGTACCGGAAATCTACGCAGACGAATATGCGGCGTTGACACTTTACGCACAGAAGTATGCTGAGATGGATGCCGTGGACAAAGCATATAAAGAAGCCCGTAAAGCGCTTGATGAAAAACTGGTGGCAAAATATGCGGAACTGACCGATGAAGAAATCAAGCATCTTCTCTTTGATATGAAGTGGTTGACAAAACTGTCGGCGGATGTATGCGATGAAATTGAGCAGGTTCTGAATACACTTTCTTCCAAGGTGCTGTTGATTGCAAAGCGTTATGAACACACCCTTGGTGAGATTGAGGACAGAACTGCGAAATCAAGAGCAGCAGTAGTATCGTCTCTGGAAAGGATGGGGTACAAATGGTAACTTATCCGAAAGATTGGGACGAATCGAAACTTCTCGACCATGTATCTCTTGTTCAAGGACTAACATATACACCGGAGAATGTAAAACCTACTGGGACATTAGTTTTAAGGTCATCCAATATTCAAAATGGAAGACTGTCACTTGACGATAATGTTTATGTGAACGCTTATGTGCCAGAAGAAAAAATGGTTGCACAAGGAGACATTCTTGTTTGTGTGAGAAACGGAAGTTCTGCTCTGATTGGGAAAAGTTGTGTTCTGCCTGAACTTAAATATACCACCTTTGGAGCGTTTATGTCAGTTTTGCGCGGTGATACAACAGGTTATTTCGCAAAGCTTTTTGAGTCTAATATTGTACAAGAACAAGTCAGAGGACGTAGTAATGCTACAATCAATCAGATTACGAAGAAGGACTTTCAGAGCATACAGGTTACCGTGCCTGATAAGCCAGAGCAAGAAGAAATTGCTCGTACTCTTTCTCAGTTTGACACCTACATCGACGACCTTGCTGAGTTAATTGAGAAGAAACGCGGCATCCGTGATGGTGCTTTGGAAGACTTGATAAGCGGTAGGACAAGGCTGGAAGGATTTGAGAAAACATGGTCTGAGAAAAAACTAAGGGATCTTTGTACGCTTATTACCAAGCAAACTGGCTTTGATTACAGCAATGAAATCAAAGCATCTCTTATGGAATATAGAACAACTAATTCCTTGCCATTTATTCAAAATAAGGATTTTGAAGGGTTTACAATTAATTTTCAAACTGATTTCTATATCCCTTGTGATATTGCAATAAAATACCCCAAAATAGTTCTTGATGAAGAATGCTTGCTCATTTCCATTTCTGGTCGAATAGGTAATGTAGCTGTATTCAATAACAAGGAAACAGCTTTTGCAGGAGGAGCAGTTGGTGTTGCTAAGCTAATTGATCCGGCGCTTGCAACTTGGTGTATGTTATATATTTCGTCATCTTTAGGGCAAGAACAGATTTTTGCTAACGAAAAAGTAGGAGCCCAGCATAATCTGACAGTTGAAGACGTGAGAAATCTGATTATTAAACTGCCAAAATCGGAAGAACGTGAAGCGATAGTTGCAACAATAAAATCAATGGACGAAGAAATCGAAGCATTGGAAATTGAACGCGATAAGATGATTCAAATCAGAGAAGGCGCAATGGATGACCTGCTGACAGGTCGTGTTCGCCTGAGTGTATAAGGAGGCGCAAGATGGCAACGGTAGATGCTGAAAGAAAATTACAGAACAGAGTCCTGCATTGGCTCGTTGACGATTTGAAATATACCTATCTTGGCAATTTGGAGGACATCGACAATACACCTGTAAAGGAAGAACTGCTGAAGGCAAATCTGAAAAAGCGTGGATATTCTGATGACCAAATCAAGACAGCAATTAGCGAGCTTATTGGCAAGGTCAACAACCAGTCCGATACGCTCTATCAGATCAACCGCAGCGTGTACTCCCTGCTCCGTTACGGCAGACAGGGAGCGAAGGACGCGAACGGACATCGCCAGACCGTCCATTACATCGATTGGGATGACATTAGTAAGAACGACTTTTTCGTGGCAGAGGAGGTGTCCGTCCTGCGCTTCGATAAGGTAACAAGAAAACGTCCCGATGTGGTGCTATACATTAACGGAATCGCTCTCGGCGTGTTTGAACTGAAAAGTTCCTATGTCAGCGCGGGTAAGGGTATCCGTCAGCTTTTGCAGAATCAGAAGCGTGAAAACATCCTGAACTTCTTCAGCACGGCGCAGTTCCTCTTCGCCGGTAATGAGGCGGAGGGACTGTTCTACGGCACGATCAATACTCCAGAGAAATACTATCTGAAATGGAAAGAGGACAAGAAAGCGACCGATGACCTTTCGGCTGAAATAAAAATGCTACAAGATAAAGAAGTAAACCGTCTTAGGGACGGAGTGGTTTCTCTATGCCAAAAAGAGAGATTTCTTTCTCTTGTACATGACTTTGTGATCTTTGATGCAGGCATTAAAAAGATCGCACGCCACAATCAGTATTTTGCGAACATCGCTGCCCGCAAGCGCATTCAGAACGGTGAGGGCGGTATTATCTGGAATACGCAGGGTTCTGGCAAGTCGCTCATTATGGTGTGGCTTACAAAGTGGATTATTGAAAATATCACGGACAGTCATGTCGTAATTATTACAGATCGCGACGAGCTTGATGACCAGATTGAGAGCCTTTTTATCGATGTGGAAGAAAAGGTGCGCAGGGCGAGAAGTTGCGCTGACTTGCGCTCTATTTTAAATGCTGGTGAAGATGCAATTGTATGCTCGTTGATTCACAAATACGGACATAACGCTGGTAAACAAGCAGATATTGATCAGTACCGTAAGGAACTGCTAAAAGACTTGCCAAAGGATTTCAAAGCAAAAGGCAACATCATAGCGTTTATTGATGAGTGCCATCGTACTAATTCTGGCAAGTTGCACGAGGCAGTAAAAGTCCTGATGCCGGACGCTATCCTGATTGGATTTACTGGCACTCCACTGTTGAAGACTGACAAGAAATCCAGCATTGAAACTTTCGGCACATATATCCACACCTATAAATTTGACGAAGGCGTGGCTGACGGAGTGGTTCTTGACCTTCGCTATGAGGCGAGAGATGTCGACCAGGATTTGTCCAGTCAGGATAAAGTCGATTTGTGGTTTGAGCAGAAGACGCAGGGCTTGACCGAGCGGGCAAAACTCCAGTTGAAACAAAGCTGGACATCTATCAATAAACTGTACAGTTCAAAACAGAGACTGGAGAAAATCGCGTCCGATATCGTGTTTGATATGAGCCTGAAACCGAGGCTTAAGGATGACCGCGGTACGGCTATGCTCGTGGCAGGCAGCATCTATGAAGCCTGCAAGTATTGGGAAATATTCATGAGCATGGGCTTTACCAAATGCGCCATCGTGACTTCCTACGAGCCTACTACGCAGAGCGTCAGAACGGCTACCTCTGATCTCTCGCAGGAGAGCGAAGAAGAATACAAAAAGAAAATATACGAGCGGATGCTCGGAGATGAAAAACTCGCCGAGTTTGAGAAACGCGTCAAAGAGCAATTCAAGGATGAGCCGGCGCAGATGAAACTGCTGATTGTGGTGGATAAACTGCTGACTGGCTTTGACGCTCCGAGCGCGACATATCTGTATATCGACAAATCCATGCGTGACCATGATCTGTTCCAAGCTATCTGCCGCGTCAACAGACCGGATGGCGAGGATAAGGATTACGGATACATCGTGGATTACATGGACTTGTTCCGCAATGTTCAGCTTGCTGTTGCTGACTATACCTCCGAGGCGTTTGACGGCTACGACAAGGAAGATGTCGAGGGTCTTATCAAGAACCGCTATGACGAGGCAAAATCCGAACTGGAAGGAACGCTTATCTCTTTGGAGGCGCTTGTTGAAAATGTACCCGCTCCGCAGGCTGATACCGATTTTATCGAATACTTCTGCGGCGAGGACAGCGAGAATGACGAAAAGACAGCGCGGAGGGATACTCTCTATGCTCTTACTGCGTCTCTTTCTCGTTCCTTCGCAAACTGCTGCGATCGCCTTGTAGCGGATTACGGTTATTCCGAGGATGATGTTAACCATTTGCGTGGCGAAATTTCAGGGTACAACAAGATAAAGGAAATGATAAAGCTGGCAAGCTGCGACTATATCGATCTCAAGCCTTACGAGGTGGATATGCGCTATATTCTCGACACATATATCCGCGCCGAGGATACAAGGGTTGTCAGCGAACTTGGCAATATGTCCATCGTTGAGCTGCTCCTTCAGGGCAAGACCACCACGCCTGTTGACCTAGTAAAAGACCTGCCGGGTAATGATGAGGCAAAGGCGGAGATGATTGACAACAACTTGCAGCATGAGATCGTTAAAAAAATGAGTTCCAACAGTGTTTATTACGGCAAGCTATCCGATATGCTCAAAAATATTATCATGCAGCGTAAGGTTGCAGCGATGAGCTACGAGGAATACCTTCGTCAAGTCGTGGAACTGGCTGAAGCAATCCTTCATCCCGAAACGAACGGTAGCTATCCTGATGAGATAAAGGAAAGTGCGGCAAGACGCGCTCTCTATGATTATTTTGAAGAAAATGTCGAATTGACGATTGATGTGGACGGAGCTATCCGTGTTTCAATACAGCCGGATTGGAAGAGAAATTTTCAAAAACAGCAGCGTATAAGACTTGCTATTTATAAAAAATTATTGCTTCATATGTATACCGAAGACAGAGCCACCGAGGAAACCAACAACGTCTTCGATATTGCACAAAGGCAGGAAGAATACGATGCGTAATAATGAAATGCTTATTGGCGGATTGCCGATAGAGGTGATCAGAAAGAAAAACCTGAAAAACCTCTATGTCAGAGTCAATCCGCCGGAAGGAAATGTAACTGTAAGTACACCAATGGAGCTATCGAACGAGGATATAAAACTCTTTGTCTTTAAGAAACTCCCGGAAATCACGAAGGTCAGGGACAGGATGCTCTCGCAGGAGAGACAGAGCAAGCGGGAATATGTGTCCGGCGAGTCCCACTATCTTTGGGGAAAGCCCTACCGCCTGCAGGTCGTTTACGAAGGAACACAGCATAAGATTGTAAAGTCTCCTACGAAGATCATTATGACTGTGCCGGAGGGAACGGATACCGATGCACAAGAAAGGCTGTTCACCGAATGGTACAGACAGGAATTAAAGCGTGTGCTTGAGTCCGTAATAATCGGGTGTGAGAAAAAAACAGGTGTTCATGCGGATGAGTTCCATATAAAGAACATGAAGACCAGATGGGGAACCTGCAACATTGAAAAGCGCAGGATATGGATCAATCTCCAGCTTGCAAAAAAACCGATGGAATGCCTCGAATATGTGGTGATACACGAACTGGTGCATCTGCTGGAGAAGAACCATACTCACAGATTCCATGCGCTTGTTGAGGAGTATTGCCCGACATGGCGCGAGGCAAAGAAGATGCTTGCCACCATGCCGCTGGATTACATGGAAAAAGGAGAGACGGATACGGATGACGAACAAACCGACATCGAGCGATATCTTTGATATAAACAAAAAAACGGGAGCCTTGATTCTTGGAAAAAACCGCCTTGATGATTATGCAACCAAATATCTGACAAAGCATTGTAAAAAGGCTCTTGAAACGCCGATGCCGTTGCCCGTTGATGAAATATTGCAGAAAGCAAATCTCACGGTCAAGGAAGTCTCTCTGTCCCGCAACTTGGATATTTTAGGGTGCTGTCTGCTCCTCGATGGTGAAGTTGAAATTTACGACCACGAGCAAGGCACATCCAAAACCGTATCCTTTCCGGCGGGAACAGTTCTGATTGATCCCTATTCTGAGGCGATGTACGGAGAAGGCGCAAAACGGAACACTCTTATCCATGAGGCTCTTCATTGGGAAAAGGATAAAACATATTTTGAAATATTGGCGGTGAAGAACGCGGTGGCATCCGAAAAACTGTATCCGATTATGTGCCGCCAGTCCGAAATTTTCTACGAGCCGCCTGAAGGGAAAAAGACAAAAGAAAACGAAGTAAAGTGGCTGGAGTGGCAGGCACACCGACTGGCTCCGCGAGTGCTGATGCCGTTTGAGATGTTCAAGAAGAAAGCGCTTGAACTGATTGACAGCTATCAGAATCAGCAGAACGACATTATTCCGTCCTGCGACACATTGATTGAGGATTTGAGTACCTTCTTCATTGTGTCCCGCGTATCTGTCAAATACCGCCTGATTGAAGTTGGGCTGCTCGGTCGCATATCTGGCTTTGAAGATTTTGATGCTGTTTTTGCAGAAATCAACAATAGCAAGGAGCTTGTCGCACTGACTCCCGTGGAGGCTTATCAACTGTTGAGTCTGGACTCTTCCCTTCGGGAATGGGTCAGCGGCGGTCAGTTCGTTTTTGCTGATGGATACTTTGTGCTGGCAGATAAGAAATACATAACCGCCAAAGAAGACGGTCTACATCTGACGGCAAAAGCAAAAAAGAATCTGGTGCAGTGCGTCATCAATATCCGTGAGCAGAAATATACGACCTACCGAAATATACAGAAGGACTTCGTAGGCTTTGCCGTCCTTTATCATGCGGAAGGAATCGATCAGCGTATGCTGACATTCCATCCGAAATACCAGGCAAATTTCAAGTACGAAGAGGATGATGTGTATTCGGCGTTCCGAGATCATATCCTAACGTATGATGAGGACGAAGAAATCGAATTGGTTAAGCGACTGGGTGATCCGACCACCACGCTCTGTCAATGCCTGTGGTATCTGATGGAAAACAGAAAATGGAATTACCCAGAAACCTTTAACGACAGAACAGGACTGCACAAAAATTATCACGGCAAAATAAAGAACGACAAGTACAATAATATGGGTACAGATGTGCTGATGGCTATCTGTGTCGGCTTAAGGTTGAATCTACGTCTTGTTGAAAAGATATTTGCTAAATCGGATAATAAACTGAATTATTATAAGGACCCTGACAAAACTTACATTCGCATATTAGAGAATATGCCTGGCCTTTCACTGCAGGATTTTAATGGAATCTTAAAACAGGTAGGCATAAAAGAACTGGGAAGCACAATAAAAGAGGATACATATTAAATTTTGATAACTCACTGTGTTGGTTTTAGACCCCTAAATGGGGTCTTTTTTTTATCGTTAAACGAAAAATTATGATTCACAACTATTATAAGCCCAACTCAATGAGTTGGGCGCGCTTTTTATATTAGTGATAAGATAAAAGTATAAGATAATCCATTCACTACCTTTTATGAAAGTATAGTGCACGAACGTGCCTTATACATAAGAAATGGAGCAATGCTCCGAGTAAAAATTTCACAACAAGCCTGATTACGTATAGGGCAATGTGGATACATAAAATTGCTTTAGCTGATTTATCAGCAAGAAGTGATATGTGTACCCTTAATTTCCTATACCCTTTTTTCAGGCGGAGGATAGTCGGGTCGCATATTGCATCCGGCTCTTTTTGTATCTCATTGCCCTTACCCGTCAAACAGGCGGAAAGGTCAAAACATGAGATTCAAGAAAACACCCCAGAGCAAGAGAGGCACTTACAAACTGTATGATGAGAATGGAAACCTTGTCACCGAGTACAAGCCAGGAGAAAACGGAGTAACTGAATTGGATATTCTCAACTTACATAGGTTAGATGACCACGAAGTTTACATTAACAGTAAAGAACTCAAACTTCCCGAGTGGTATCAGCCTATCTACGACCATTGGATAGAAAATTACATAGCCGACTTTATTGAGAAGTACGGCAGGAAGCCTTTTGCAGATGAGCTTCCCGGCAGGCATCGTGTACTTGAGTCGATTGACGCACAGACAGATGCTGACGGTGATGACCTTGGAGATAGCAGTCACCTTGAAGAAGAGTTATCTGTTTTCGAAGATGATGATACTCCCGACCATATTCTCCGCCTGCGGGAAATTGTTGCAGATATGCCTGACCAGTGGCAGAGAGTTTATCAGCTTGTAAATAGAGAGGGCTTCAATAAAACTCAAGCTGCTAAAATTCTTGGAATAAGCGATGTCCGTGTGGGTCAGTTGATTAAGAAAATCAATGAAAAAATCGCCTCAGATAAGGAATTGAAAAAATATTTTCGCTGATCACTTCGGATTTGCCGATTTTCATTTGCCTATAGAGGTGTAAGGGAAAACGATACACCCCTTGCAGAAAGGCAGGTAACTGAAATGGCACTTAAACACATGATTCGTATCAATGTCACGGACGAAAAATCCAAGACACAAGTCCTTGAGGGTGCTGACCGCAGATTGCCGATGAGACTGCTCCGTTTGCTATTCGGAGATTTCACAACGGTATATCTGCTGTCACCCGGGCAGAGCATTGAGTCAGTCGAAATCCACGAAGTTAAAGGAGGAAAAGAAAATGAGCAGAGTCAAGTTGCTACTTGATGTCATCAAGGATATTCGTTCTTTAGGTGACAGCTTGCAGATTCTCGCAGATGCTATGGAGAGCGATGAGCCAAAGGAAGAACCTAAGAAGTCAGAGCCAAAATCTGAGTCTAAGCAGGAACCGCTCACTAAAGAGAAAGGTAGTGTTACTCTCGAAAACGTCAGAGCCGTCTGCGCTGAAAAATCCCGTGCCGGCTTCACAGCAGAGGTAAAGTCAATCATCACAAAGCACGGTGCGGACAAGCTTTCCGCAATCAAGCCGGAGGAATATGCAGCAGTCCTCGCAGAGGTGGAGGTGCTAGGCAATGCCGACTAACCACGCAATTCTCTCGGCATCGTCAAGCCACCGCTGGCTCGAATGCCCGCCGTCTGCTAAAATCTGCGCCGAACTGTCGGATACATCAAGCGAGTATGCGCAGGAGGGCACGGACGCTCACGCTCTCTGCGAACACAGGCTGAAAGCCTTGCTCGGCAGAGAAACCACCGACCCAACAGAAAACCTCACCTATTACAACGAGGAGATGGAGCGCTGCGCTGTCGAGTACGCTGCATACGCTTATGAGCAGGTCGAGAAAGCAAAAGTAGCCTGCAATGACCCCATAGTCCTTATCGAACAGAAACTGGATTTCTCCCGGTGGGTTCCGGAGGGGTTCGGCACAGGTGACTGTGTTATCGTGGCTGACGGTACACTTTCCGTTATAGATTTCAAGTATGGCAAGGGTGTGGAAGTCCTCGCAGAGAACAACCCACAGATGATGTTGTATGCCCTCGGTGTTCTTGAATTATTTGACGGAATATATGACATCTCCGCAGTGAGCATGGCAATATTCCAGCCAAGGCGTGACAACATCAGCGAGTATGCCATTTCCAAGGAAGAACTTCTCAGTTGGGCAAATGAGGTTCTCGCCCCGACAGCGCAGCTTGCCGCTAATGGCAAGGGAAGTTTCAAAGCAGGTGAACATTGTCGCTTCTGCAAGGTCAGAGCGACCTGCCGGAAACTCGCAGAATACAACCTTGCTCTCGCTCGTTACGATTTTGAACCGCCTGCAACCCTTGATGATATTGAAATCGCCGCTATCCTCGCAAAAGCGGACGAGTTTGTATCCTGGGTGACTGATGTCAAAGATTTTGCTTTGCGGCAGGCGCTCAGCGGCGTTTCATACGATGGCTTCAAGGTAGTCGAGGGACGCTCTAATCGCAAGTACACAGATGAGAACGCAGTAGTTGAAGCCGTCAAATCCGCAGGATTTGACCCATATGAACACAGCGTTCTCGGTATCACAGCAATGACTGCACTTCTCGGAAAGAAAAAATTTACCGAACTGCTCGGTAAGCTTATCGAAAAGCCACAGGGCAAGCCAACCTTAGTACCAATGTCGGACAAGCGTCCGGCAATCCATACAGCAAACGAAGATTTCAAGGAGGAAAAGTAATATGCCAAAGTTTATCAATCCCACAAAGGTAATCACAGGACCCAACACAAGGTTCAGCTACGCAAACGTCTGGGAAGCTAAGTCTATCAACGGCGGCGCACCGAAGTTCAGCGTATCACTTATCATTCCGAAGTCGGATACCAAGACGGTAGAGAAGATCAAGGCGGCTATCGAAGCGGCTTACAAGGAGGGTGAGTCCAAGCTCAAGGGCAACGGTCGCTCCGTTCCTGCGCTTTCCGCAATCAAGAATCCACTCCGTGATGGCGATACAGAGCGCCCCGATGATGAAGCGTACGCAAACAGCTATTTCATCAACGCTAATTCTGCGACCGTTCCCGGTATCGTTGACGCTAATTGCAGCCCCATTCTGGAGCGCAGCGAGGTTTACAGCGGCGTGTACGGCAGAGCGTCCATCTCATTCTACGCATTCAACTCCAATGGCAACAAGGGTATCGCCTGCGGTCTGAATAATCTTCAGAAGATACGCGATGGCGAGCCGCTTGGCGGCAGAACCCGTGCCGAGGATGATTTTGCAACCGAGGCAGAAGCTGCCCCCAGTTCCGACGATGATTTTCTGTCTTGAGGAGATACACGATGATGACAACTGAAAGCATTTTGCTTGCTATCTGCTTTGGATATGTGCTTGGAGATACACTTTCTAAGCTGGTCGTAGTTGTTTCTGATGTTGTCAGGAGCATTAAGCGCCGCAAGCAAACTAAAACTGACAAGTAATACAAACAGGGCGGCAGGAACTATCTTGCCGCCTTTTTGAGGTGAACTATGGAAAAAATCAAAACACTGTCAATAGATCTGGAAACATTCAGTGATGTTGACCTTGCAAAATGCGGTGTTTACAGATATGTTGAGTCACCCGCATTTGAGATACTGCTGTTCGGAGTTTCAGTGAACGGTAGCGATGTTGTGGTGTACGACCTTGTGCAGGGTGAGAAAATACCCGCAGAAATTCTCGCTGCGCTGACTGACAACAGCATTATTAAATGGGCTTTTAATGCTGCTTTCGAACGTGTGTGTCTGTCAATGTATCTCGGTTTGCCGTCCGGAGAGTATCTCGACCCGACTTCGTGGAGATGTTCGATGGTGTGGTCGGCATATATGGGACTTCCGTTGTCGCTTGCCGGCGCAGGCGCAGTTCTGGGCTTATCGGAACAGAAACTCAAAGAGGGTAAAGAGCTCATCAAGTATTTCTGTGTTCCTTGCGCCGCTACCAAAGCGAACGGCGGCAGAACAAGAAATTTTCCCGAACACGCTCCCGAGAAATGGGAGCAGTTCAAGTCGTACAACAAGCGCGATGTCGAGGTTGAAATGTCTATTCAGGACAAATTGCGGAAGTTCCCCGTGCCTGATTTCGTGTGGGAGGAATACTGCCTTGACCAGCAGATAAACGACCGTGGAATTGCCCTCGATATGGCTGTTGTGGATAACGCAATACGATTTGATGAGCGTTCAAAGGCGCTGCTCTCATCAAAAATGCAGGAACTTACTTCGCTAGAAAATCCGAACTCGGTTCAGCAGATGAAGCAGTGGCTTTCGGAGAATGGACTTGAAACAGACACTCTCGGTAAGAAAGCTGTTTCAGAACTACTGAAAACCGCACCGCCACAGCTTGCAGAGGTTCTGGAACTCCGTCAGCAGCTTGCGAAATTCTCGGTGAAGAAGTACCAGGCTATGAGGAACGCTGTTTGCTCCGATGGACGCGCGCACGGAATGTTTCAGTTTTACGGCGCAAACCGTTCCGGCAGATGGGCGGGTCGGCTGATACAGTTACAGAACCTCCCGCAGAACCATATCCCCGACCTTAAACAGGCTCGGGAACTTGTGAAAAGCGGCAACTACGAAGCCATGGAACTGCTGTATGATGATATTCCAGACACGCTTTCGCAGCTTATCCGCACGGCATTTGTTCCGAAACTGGGAATGAAATTCGTGGTTTCAGATTTTTCAGCAATAGAGGCAAGAGTGCTGTCCTGGTTTGCCGGAGAACAGTGGCGGCTTGACGTGTTCAAGTCCGGCGGAGATATCTATTGTGCGTCCGCTTCGCAGATGTTCCGTGTCCCGGTAGAGAAGCACGGCGTCAACGGTCATCTGCGACAGAAAGGCAAAATTGCAGAACTGGCTCTCGGCTACGGTGGTTCGGTCGGCGCTCTGAAAGCTATGGGCGCATTGGAGATGGGACTGACGGAGGCCGAACTTCAGCCGCTTGTGGATATGTGGCGCAGTTCCAACCCGAATATAGTTCGGTTCTGGTGGGAAGTCGACCGCTGCGTGAAGGATACAATACGACAAAGGCTTCGCACAGACACACATGGCATTCAGTTTGAATATCAAAGCGGAATGCTGTTCATCACGCTGCCGAGCGGCAGGCGGCTCTCCTACGTCAAGCCACGTATCGGCGAGAATAAGTTCGGCGGCGAATCCGTCACTTACGAGGGCGTTGGCGCAACGAAGAAGTGGGAGCGCATTGAAAGCTACGGTCCTAAGTTCGTAGAAAACATCGTTCAGGCGGTCAGCCGTGATATTCTCTGCTATGCTATGCGAACGCTGCGGAATTATCGGATTTGCGGTCATGTTCATGATGAACTTATCATCGAATGTCCGATAGATACGAATGTATCTGAAATCTGCGATATGATGGGAAGAACTCCGCCTTGGGCAGAGGATCTTCCGCTCCGTGCCGATGGGTATGAGTGTATGTTTTATAAAAAAGATTAGTCCTAAAAACAGGGTGTCTGTTCTTTCGCTATAAGAAAACGGATACCCTGTTTTTGAAAAAATTTTGTTTGGACTTCGGTTTTTTATATTTTTCTTTGCCTATAGCAATAGGAGGCAGAAGTCGCCCTTAAAAGGGAGAGTGAAAGCCTTACTAAATTATGAAAGGTCGAAAAAATATGAAACCACTAATCCCAAAGGACGAACTCGGTATATACGCTGATACTCACGATATCGCAAGAGTAGATAGTCGTTATGTAGCAGAGTATTTTGAAAAAAGGCACGACCATGTACTTCGTGATATTTCAAAAATCACTGCCCCCAAATCTGGGTTGAGCGAAGAGTTTATTAAGAAAAACTTTATAGTAGATACATACTTAGATTCTACAGGCAGAAAGCTCCCGTGCTATCAGATGACCCGTGATGGTTTTACGATGCTTGTTATGGGTTATACCGGAACTAAAGCAATGCATTTTAAAGAACGGTATATCAAGCGCTTCAACGAAATGGAGAGCTTTATCAAGACGCTTGTTATGGCAAGACAGGAGTTTCCTTTGCTTACTGACAATATCAAACTGCTACACGACAATCCCAAGCCTTACCACTTCAGCAATGAATGCGATATGCTCAACCGTATTGTAATCGGTATGACAGCAAAGCAGTTCAGGCTTGCTAATGGAATTGAAAAGGGCAAGAGCATCAGACCATATCTGATCAAGGAACAGATTGATATGCTTGAAACTCTTCAAAAAGTGGATGTCGGTTTACTTGTCGCTTTTCCGAGCTATGAGGATCGCAAGCGTCATCTTGAATGGTACAAGGCTAAAATAGAGGAGAACAAAGAATGCAATTGACTCTTTTCTCGGCAGACTGCGTAGGCAGTCTGCCTAACAGCATATACCCCAACAAGTGTGTCATAACAGACGAAGATTCCATGAAAACAGCTGTGGCATTTGACCATGTTGCAGCTGAGTACACAAATAATCATCGCAGCAATACGGATTTTCTTTCTTCCGATAATATCCCGATGGACTGCGACAACGACCACTCGGACGACCCGAACGATTGGATTACACCGCTTGAAGTGGCTATGGCTTTTCCGGGGGTAGAGTTTGTGGTAGTTTACAGTCGCAATAATATGCTTCCGAAGAGCGGCAAATCGCCACGCCTGAGATTTCATGTGTACTTTCCTATCCCTCCTATTACGGACAGCGCAGAATACACAGCCTTGAAAAAGCGCATTGCGGCGGAATTCCCGTATTTCGACAAGAATGCGCTTGACAGTGCAAGACTGCTTTTCGGAGTTACGAACCCGCAGGTTGAAATATACAACGGAGATATGTCCATCGTAGACTTCCTCGACAATGCGGATTTTGAGAAGTGGGATAGTGACAGTGCGAGTGTACCCGAGGGCAGCCGCAACAGCACTATGTCGCATTATGCGGGGCGCATTATAAAGCGGCTCGGAAATACCGACGAAGCATATCTGCAGTATCTGAAACAGGCTGAAAAGTGCGACCCTCCGCTTGACGATTCGGAACTTCAGACAATTTGGAACAGCGCCGTTAAGTTCGGCAGAAAGGTCGCAAAGCAGGACGGCTATATTCCTCCCGAGCGGTATAATTCGGGATTTAATCTGAACCCCGAAGACTATTCTGACATCGGACAGGCTAAGGTTCTCGCTCGTGAGTACGGCGGCGAACTTGTATTCACCGATGCTACGGACTATATGCGCTATGACGGGATCCGCTGGGCAGAGTCAAAGCAGCTTGCTGTCGGAGCCTGCGAGGACTTCCTCGACAAACAGCTTGATGAAGCCAAAACCGCTGTGGAAAAGGCACAGCAGGCTCTTATGAAATCCGGCATAGACAAGGAAGTCGTTTTGTCGGGAGGCAAGGCTCTTGAAAAGGCGATAGACGAGAAAAGCGAGAAAGCCTTTGCTGAATACATGACAGCACTTGTGTATAAATCGTTTGTAATGAAACGCAGGGATATGAAGTATATCACCTCTGCATTGCAGGCGGCAAAGCCTATGCTGCTGCGGGATATTAAGGATTTTGATTCGCAGGAATTTCTGCTGAATACTCCGGCGGCTACATACGATTTGCAAACCGGGACAAGCTCGGAGCACTCTGCAGATGACCTCATAACCAAAGTGACTGCTGTATCTCCCAATAATGAGGCCATGGACATTTGGCTTGAAGCCGTGAACAGCTTTTTCTGCGGCGATGCCGAGCTTATCGAGTATGTTCAGCAGATAGTCGGGCTTGCGGCAATTGGAAAGGTTTATATGGAGGCTCTTATAATCTCCTACGGCGAGGGTCGAAACGGCAAATCCACGTTCTGGAACACGATTGCGCAGGTTCTCGGGTCGTACAGTGGCAGTATATCCGCCGATGCCCTCACAGTTGGCTGTAAGCGAAATGTCAAGCCCGAGATGGCTGAACTTAAGGGAAAACGGCTTGTTATTGCTGCGGAACTCGAGGAGGGTATGCGGCTGAATACCTCAGTGGTAAAACAACTGTGTTCGACTGACGAGGTTTCCGCTGAAAAGAAGTACCGCGACCCGTTCAGATATACTCCTACCCACACGCTTGTTCTGTACACGAACCATCTTCCGAGAGTCGGCGCTAATGACGAGGGTACATGGCGCAGGCTTATCGTCATACCGTTCAATGCCAAAATTGAGGGCAACTCCGACATCAAAAATTATGCGGATTACCTTGCAGAAAAGGCAGGATGTGCTGTGCTTTCTTGGATTATCGATGGAGCAAGAAAGGTGATCGAATGCAATTTCAAGCTGAAAATTCCGCAGTGCGTGAGTGAAGCAATATCTCACTATCGGGAAAATAACGACTGGCTTTCCATGTTCATTGAGGCCTGCTGTGAGATTGACCCATCATATACGCAGAAGTCCGGCGAGCTTTACCAGGAGTACCGTGCATACTGTGCGAGGATAGGAGAATACACAAGAAGCACCACGGATTTCTATACCGGGCTTGATACCGCAGGATTTGAAAAACGAAAATCCAAAACAGGTGTTATGGTCTACGGAATCCGCTTGAAATCTGACTTTATAGCAGATTGAAAACCATAAAGGTGCAGGTCGGTGAAGGTCTTTGTATAAAATCCCCTTTAGGGCAGTTTTATTAACAAAATTTACCTTATAGAGAGTTTTATGAAATTAGGTTCACCGACCTGCACCATTGAAGAAAAAGGAGCAGAAAATGCGTGAGAAACAGATAGAACAGAAACTGGTGCAGGCGGTAAGAAAAAGCGGCGGTATGTGTCTGAAATTCGTGTCACCAAATTTTGATGGAATGCCGGACAGGCTGATACTTCTTCCGGGCGGCAAAATCGCCTTTGCGGAACTGAAAACTCACGGCAAAAAGCCACGTCCCCTGCAAATCGCAAGGCACAAAGCATTGATGAGACTTGGCTTCCGTGTGTATGTCATTGACAGCGCAGAACAGATAGGAGCAATACTTGATGAAATACAGTCCTCATGATTATCAGCGGTATGCCGCCGAATTCATAATCACCCAACCCGTTGCAGCGCTTCTGTTGGATATGGGCTTAGGCAAAACGAGCATTACGCTAACGGCGATAAACGACCTGCTTTTCGACAGTTTTGAGGTACATAAAGTCCTTGTAGTAGCGCCGCTGCGTGTGGCTCGGGACACATGGTCGGCTGAAATTGAAAAGTGGGAGCATCTTTGGGAACTACGATACAGCGTTGTTGTCGGAACAGAGCAAGAGCGGCTTGCAGCGTTAAGAACTCCCGCAGACATCTACATAATCAACCGTGAGAATGTACAATGGCTAGTCGAGGAGAGCGGACTGCCCTTCGCTTACGATATGGCGGTGATTGACGAGTTATCTTCTTTCAAGAACCACCAGTCAAAGCGGTTCAAGGCATTTATGAAAGTCCGTCCGAAGCTGAAACGGATAGTCGGGCTTACGGGAACTCCTGCCAACAACGGTTTGATGGATTTGTTCGCCGAGTTCAAGCTGCTGGATATGGGAGAGCGGCTCGGCAGGCTTATAGGGCAGTACAGAAATACCTACTTTCAGCCGGACAAGCGAAACGGAATGGTGATTTACAGCTACAAGCCGCTGCCCAACGCCGAGCGGCAGATATATGACAAAATCTCGGATATCACCATTTCCATGAAAGCCGCTGACCACCTTAAAATGCCCGAACTCATAAGTTCGGAATACATGGTTCAGCTTTCCGACAAGGAACGGGAGAAATACGACCGTTTGAAGAAAGACCTCATTTTCTCCACTGAAGATAACGAAGTGACTGCGGCTAATGCTGCGTCCCTCTCAAACAAGCTGTCGCAGATGGCTAACGGAGCGGTGTATTCCGATGATGAGAGCGTAATTGAGATACACGACCGAAAGCTGGACGCGTTGGAGGATATAATCGAAAGCATGAACGGCAGACCGCTGCTTGTGGCATACTGGTTCAAGCACGATTTAGAGCGTATCCGAAAACGCTTTGAAATCCGAGAGATAAAGTCAAGCGCGGATATTTCCGACTGGAACAGCGGTAAAATCCCCGTAGCGCTTATCCACCCGGCAAGCGCAGGTCACGGATTGAACTTGCAGAGCGGCGGTTCGGCGCTTGTGTGGTTTGGGCTTACATGGAGCCTTGAATTGTATCAGCAGACAAACGCCCGCTTGTGGCGGCAGGGTCAGACTGCGGATACCGTGGTCATTCAGCACATAATCGCAAAAGGCACTATTGACGAGCAGATAATGAAAGCTCTGAAAACAAAGGACACAACACAGGCGGCACTTATCACCGCCGTAAAAGCAGAGGTACATAAATGAACCCATATAAAGAACTGGCAAATGCCATAATCGTTCAGGCGGTCAAGGATTACCGCACCGCATTGAACCAACTTTCTCTGAACCCTAATGACAAAGCGGCTCAGAGTGAGAAAAAGAGTATTGAACGCTTTTTTCGTTCAGATTTTTTCTCCATTCTTACAGATCTCAACGGTGAGGTTATTCTTGCAAAGCTGAAGGAGGTGTCGGTATGACGGCAAAGGAATTTTTGACAAGCGCATCTGAAATGAACCGTCAGATACACTACAAGGAAATTGAACTGAAAAGCCTGCGTGATTTGGCAAGCGGTATATCTGGCTGCGGTTTCGGAGAGCGGCTTTCGGGAACAAGAAATACCGACCCGCCTTTCGTAAGGTACACTGACAAGGCACTTGAACTTGAAAAAGAAATTCAGAACGACAAATGTAGATTGTCTGAACTAAAATACTCCATCGGCAAAGCAATTGATGATTTGGAGAACACAAACGAGCGAACTGTTCTTCGATACAAGTATCTTATGTTTCTTTCGTGGAAAGAGATTAGTACAAAAATGGGTTATTCAAAAAGGTGGGTAATTAAACTGCACGAAAAAGCCATTCAGAATTTTTCTGAAAATTGGACACCCTAGTGCACAGCAGTTCACCCCTGTTCACCGTTGACGCAGTCAACCTGTTGTGGTATGATATACTTAGAAAAATATACAGAGAGCCTTGTGGAGTTTATAACTCGCAGGGCTTTTCCTATACCCAAGGAGATGAACCCCATGCCCAGACGACCGCAGCGCCCTTGTTCCTACCCCGGCTGCCCCAACAGATGTGACGGACAGTACTGCGAGGAACACGCAAAGCAGATGAACCGCCGCTATAACAAATTCGTCCGTCCTGCCGACAGCAACAAGAAATATGGCAGAGCGTGGCGGGAGATACGAAAGCGTTATGCAACGTCTCACCCGCTGTGCGAGATGTGTCTGAAAGAGGGTCGGCTTACTCCCGTGGAGAAGGTACACCACATTGTTCCCGTATCACGCGGCGGCAGTAACGATTTCAGCAATCTGATGTCGCTGTGCCAGTCGTGCCACACGAAGATACATCACGCCCGCGGCGACCGGTAGGACGGAAGCCGTCAGCTAGGGCGGTCAAAATCTCTGTGACTTTTATCACGGACAGCGGCCCGGGGCTTCGTGTGCAAAAATCGGGGTTCAAACGGGGTATTAAACCATGAATATATTTTCGGACGGCGCGAACCGTCCTTTTTTCTTGTCCTGCGGAGGTGAAAATCATGGCTAAGTTTTCAGCCTTTTCTGTTATTTTTGCAAGCGGAAATGAGAAACATTTCCACGAAT
>OGXM01000307.1_pt1 | contig 32796 bp, 51 predicted proteins | sample 1576271 | NCBI WGS metagenome assembly OGXM01 (sample SAMEA3541579, study PRJEB24748) | human gut metagenome | biome: human gut; feature: human-associated habitat; material: faeces | place: China | collected 2012 | reverse complement strand
AGCTGACGGAACTCTACTGAACATTAACAAGGTCACCTATCGGATGTACCGATTCTATCCCGTATTGGAAAAATTAGGAATAGTCGGAGATCCAAAGCACACACCACACGATTGTCGGCACACATTTTCTGCCCTGTGCGAAAAATATTCCGTCAGAGAGAATGACAGAAAAAGAATGCTAGGACATACATTTGGGAATGATATCACGAACGCTGTATATGGACATCGAACAGTGGAAGAACTCCGAGCAGAGATTGAGAAAATAAAAGTTTCATTTGTGACTAACTGTGACTAACTGTTCCTTTTTAAGACATTTTTATTTTACCCAAATCTGTCTAGATAGAGTCTGCAAACCCGCATAAAATCAACGTTTTTTCAGTATTTGCGTACTTTTACGAATGCCATAATAACATTTACATTAGAAAAGGCAAAGTAGAGAGAAACGACGTGTTTATGCAGGTTTCCAGGATTCGTTTGTGACCAACGCGTGACTAACAACAACAACTTATATTGCCCTATGTAATATTAAAACAGATGATACAATATGCTCCCGGCAGTGGGTACCTGCCGGGATTTTTATTTTTTTAAATAGCAAGCAGGTCTTTCCAGACTGCTGCATCACAGATTCCATCCTGCTTCATGCTTCTGGTTTTTTTATAGCTGTTGAGAGCACGAATGGTATTCTCACCCGCCACCCTGTCAAGGCTCAGGATCTGATTGTCAGCTCCTCTGAAATCTCTTGCTACTAAAATCTCCTGTAATAAAAGTACAGACGTTCCCTTGCTTCCCAGTTTTACAGTTTTTGGTTCAAACATATATCTGTCTCCTTTCGCGGTTGTTGTAGTTGGCTTGCTTTCGGATGTGCTTATCCGTTTGCTGAAATCAATTCCTTTTCCTGTAAATCTGAGACGGTGTGTCCATCCATGACTATACAGGTACCACGGCTGTGTCCGGATCTCGTTTCCAGAGTTATCCTTTGTGTCGGTGGTTCCTTCTGAACTTCTGGCATGGACAATAATGTCCTTACCAACTGCCAGGGCTGTATGATATGTTGTGTTGAGTTCAATATCTCCTCTGATCATCTGTGCATGAGCAGTCTGATTCAGGGCTACTGCCTCAAATCCAGTATTCAGCATCCGGAGCATATTTCCAGTGTAGCTGCAGTATCTTTTAAGATAATTTGCCTGATCCGTCAAACCGTTTTTCAAGAATGCGTAATAATACGCTGTCAGTACTAAACTGGAACAGTCGAAAGATTTTGGATTTGCTGTATTGTACAGGCTTCTCACTGCCTGACTGTAGCCATGACTGTTATCATTGGCAATCCTAACCGCAAAGTTCACCGCATCGTTCCGGACATTCTGAATGATCTGTTCTTTTGTGAGCTTCACGTTATTTTCTCCTTTTGTATCGGTTTTTGTGTTTTCATCCGTAGTATAATCCTTATAAAATACGTTCATGTCCACATTACCACTGATCCCTGCTACTTTTCCTTTGCTGGAATACTGCCAGCCGATTCCTGCAGTCGGCTTGAGGCGTGTCTGCATGGTTCCATTATCATTTGCTGGATATCTGGCAAGCCACAGATCATAGGATTTCAATTTTGTAGTTAGGATATTCTGATACCAGTCTACATTGCAATAGATTCCCACTTTATAACCAGCCTTTTTAATCCTGTTCAAAAAGGTCTCTGCAATTTTTTCGACTGCTGCCTTTCCAAGTTTTTTCTGTTTTTTCCATTCCAAGTCATAAAACACCGGAAGGTCCAGGCCACGTCCGGCGAGAACTGCGAGTGTTTCTTCTGCCTCCTCTAATGCCTGTGCCTCCGTCAGTGCGTAACTGTATTTGTATCCGCCTACAGGGATTGCATTGGTCTTACAACCTTTATAGTTGTGTTCAAAACTGGAATCTGGTCCATTTTTTTGATGGATCCGGAGGATTGCAAAGTCAATTCCTGCCTTTTTTACTTTTGCCCAGTCTGGTTTTCCCTGATAACTGGACACGTCAATGCCTTTAAATTCCATGGTTTTACCTCCTTATACCGTAATCTTTTTGAGCTGCAATATCAAAAATGTAGCCGCTCCAGAATGCGTTCCTGTTGTCGTGTTGAGGAAATAAGTAGTCAGTGTGTTTCCGGATACAGACATTCCTGTACAAGTCAGCCAACCGGATGTCCTCTGAATTGGAACTAGCAGGTCTGCATTCGCGTTTTTGGTGAACGTTGCTGTAACTGCACCAGTGGATTTTCCTGCTGCTGTAGACGGTGCGGTTACATTGACCGTAGTTGCCTCGAGAAGCACGTATCCAGTTCCGGAGAAACCGAACAATGCTTTTCTCAAGTTCGTGCCCGTCATTTTTTTTAGCGTGGCTCCGGTACCGGCTCCGACCGGAATCAAGTCCGTATCCTGCAAAGATGTGGCCGCCGGCAAAGCACTCAGCACATCTGTTTTCAATGAAGTCGCCATATAATATCGCCCTCCTTGTTTATTGTCCGATATAACCATACTGCAAAAGCTGGAATATTGCAGTACCGCCTAGGTTTTCGTTGCCAAGATTAGCAAATATTGCCGATATTGTACTTGTGTCCTCATCTACGCTATAGGTGGCAATATTAATTTTCCCTCCAGCCCCTGTTACTCCTTGAAATATAGCTACACACGTAGTAGCGTCTGATAATTTAGAAAATTTCTTCGATACTGACCGGGTTGTGGCCGAACTAAAACTCGGAATCTCCATCGTGATTATTTCAGTCCGCAAAAGAACTTCCGCTCCATATTTGTAGATTTTGCCAAAGTCAATGATGCCGCTATTTTCTAGCTCTACATCCGGCGAGAATGCATTCGTGCTTTTACTGCCTTCAACTCTTGTTATGCCTTTCTTTGTCATGCGATATCCCGTATAATTATAATACGTGCTTTCTTCGCTGTATGAATCCCAGAAAGTGAGTCCGTCATTGTCGAGAGTTCCTATCGGTTCTCCGCTACTATTACGTAATATTAACGCTCCGTCTCCGTTATTCTTTCCGCCCAATGTTAATTTGCCACCTAACGCCGCACTAAAGCTGATATACAGCTGACCATTTCTGTAGTACAAACCTTTCCATGCTCCATTATTGGACAAGATATTCACGATATCTGCCTGTGTCAGATTATCAACATCAATAACTACCGCTACGCTCTGCATATCGAGTATATTCGTTGTGCCGCCAGCCGCGTACAGTTTGCACCGGATGTTGGTTATATCACGCGGGATTCCAACCGTAGTACCGTTGCCGCCTGTTATGGTTTGACCATTTCCATCTGTCAGAACAGTATACAGATAATGTTTGACTGAACTTTCATTTGCAGACGATGTGTAAATAGTTTTCCATGTGTTTCCGTCAGTTGTTTCTTCGATTACAAATCTACCGCTGTATGCGTATCTGGTAGCCGCATCTCCATCACGGTAATATGCATTAAATTCCAAAAAGTTTGGGCTAATAACCTTATCTGCTCCGCGTTTCAGAACCGTACAGGACGGCTCAATCATGTAGGTTCTTCCTGGCTTTCCTTCAGTTCCCGGATCTCCTTTTTCACCAGCTTTTAACTTCGCAACCGTAAACCGCTTCGTGATTGACAATGCCCGTAGATAAGTGGCTTTGATGTCCACCCATCCATTATCTGCACTCAGTCCGGTCACGGTGTAAGTATGTGTGGAATCATTCCATGAGCCAGTCACGTTATTGGACTTCGTGATGGTATAGTTACAATCATTGGTCACATCGTTAGTCCCGTACATGACCTGAGCCGTGGTTGTCACGGACGGAAATGTTCCGGTGATATTTCCGTCAGCATCAGTAGTGATACTCTGATAATCATTGGTCAACTGCATGGTCATGTTTTTTGCTTCTGCAATGCTGTTGTCCATATCCGTCAATTTTTCAGTCAGAGTCTGATTGCCGATAATCAAGATGTCCGGATTCATGTACACTGTATTGGTATCCATATTTACCTGGAAGATAATATTTCCACCTTTGTCTCTTACCGTCAATGCACCAGAATCAATATAATCCGCATTAATTCCCTCAGCATACAGAAGTTTGGTTATCATCGTTCCGGTCAACTGGAAGCCAAACGGATAAGTTTTGCCACCATCATTCGACACGCCGATTGCCTCAGATGTGATTTTGATCACATTTTTCGATTCTGCCAGAGTGCCCTTGTCGTGGAAATAGGAGATTGTGCTTCCATCTTCCTGCTGAACGTAAGTCGCGAACAGTCCGCTTCCCACAGAAAGAGATTCCTGCAACTTTTCAATTGCTAGCTCTCTGGCGTTTTTTTCTTTCTCAACAAGCCGACGCGCTGCAACGATTGCTTTCGTGGCTCCGGAATAATATAGACTCATTCCTCTGATCGGGTCATCAGCTTGTGTTTTTACAGTAGTTTTCCCATTAACCGCATATGATACATCTGTTAGAGGGGTAACGTATTGGTTAAGATTACGATCATAGGTATAAGCCACGTCACCAAATTCTAACAGCGGATTGAACGCCATATCTCCTTGGAGATTTCTGAATTTTGCACCGATAATGGAATCGCCAATCTGTGCCGCCACTGTTGCAAGGTCGGATTCACCCACAAGATTATTTTCCATGGACAGAATGTAGCCGGAAGTTCCATATGTTTCAGAATTATCTCCGCTTATTATATTGATTCCAGTTATCACTATATCGTCACTTGAAACTGTCGGCATGCTGACATAATCTTTGAGTTCAATGTTCGGAACGGCATCCAGATTCCATCCGACAAACTGCAAGCTTCCATTGCTGTCAAGACGTGCGTTCGCGGTATCAAGCATGGCAGCCCATCCGAAAAGTTGACGATATGTCATATCTTTTGGGAGCTCATTGATAATCAGATCGCCATGAGCCATCCTCGAAAAGCCAGCTGTGATACCAAGAGTACCGCATGCATCCCTCACCAGACTCTCAACCGTCTGTGGGAGAACCAGTTTTGTTGAGTGTACGGCATTGGTCTTGTACATATCATCCAAGGCGGTAAGATTAAGGATTTCACCGTACTGTTCTGGCGTTGTAACTGTATATACACCTTTGTCGATAGTCTCAATAGTATCGGCATCAATCTGCATTTTGAGATACGCATGGACTTTCGCCATATAGAAATAGTAGTCTTTCCACTGGTCGGAAGTGTTATCCAGTTCGAGCGTCATGGACTTGCAGATAACGCACCCGATTGGAAAACTGCTGCTTTCTGCACAATCAGAAAATGAGTTGTTGTCACTCATAATTTCGTCTTTTAGATGCTTTAATGTTCCGTCAGAAAAGGCGATATCCACTTCAATCCATACCTTTTCTCCATTCTCAAGCCCTTGTTTAAATGCATTAGATACATTAATCAAGTGGATTCACCCCCTGCATGTTAAAAGATATTTTTGATACAAATTTTAAGTCTGGCGAAATTTCTCCAATAGTTAGGTTTGCTTTTCCGACATAAAATGGGTCAGTTCTCCATGCCATGTGATACAGTGACCAATGATACAAATTGAAAGTTTTTCCTTTTGCGATAATTTTGAGAATTTTGTTTGCTTCTATGACTGGAACGTTTGATGCTTCATAGCTATACTGTTCGACTGTAAACAATGGAGTCAGCAATGCTTTTCCGAACTGCGTGCGGTTACTACCTTCTGAATAAGTTGTTTCAAGGTTATAACCCATATCTTTATCTGGCTGATAGATGGAAGCCCCATTCATTTTGTATCGTTCTGTTATGCTTTTTGGAATAGTCGCCACGCTTCCACCTCCTATGCCAATTCAAACGGGTTTCTACCGCTTGTATCACGTCTTAACTTTGCTTCTTCGATAATTTCATCAAATATTGTTCTTCGGTTAATCTGAGCGGTAAATCTGACGTTTCCACCACCGCCCTGATTCTTAGCAAGGGCATCTTCGATGATCTCACGAATAACACCCTCAGGTGCTTCCAGGTTACGACCGTTCTTCTGATCTCCAAGAACTGCAAGGAATTCACTTCTTGGCGGGATAACCGCACCTTTGGCCAGATACGGAATTGTTGGAACTCTTGGAAAACTTGCAGTAAATCCGATCCTCCTAGAACCGAATGGTGTAGGTACTTCCCATGGACCAAAGGAAAACGCGGATTCGATGCCACCGATCGCGCTGTTGACAGTCCCGATCGCGCCATTTACAATCCCGATAACCTTGTTTAATATGTTCCGAATGGTATCTTTGATTCCGCCAAATATATCGACAACCTTATTTTTAGCTGATGTAAATTTTCCCACTATACCGTTTTTGATTCTCTCAACAAGGTTTCCAATGGTTGACCAAATCGCATTCCATTTCTGGTGTGCCGTGGACTTCATATTGTCCCAAATCGTAGACATTTTAGTGCCAAGATTTCTGAGCTTGTTACCAATGTCATTAACAAACGTTACTGTTTTGTTCTTAATCCAATCCCATACTTTACCTGCAACTTCTTTGATTTTGTCCCAGTTTTTGTACAGTAAAACTCCGATTGCAATACAAGCTCCAACGGCAATAGCAAATATTCCTCCCGGTCCGATAGCCGTCGCGATAGCTTTAATACCGCCTATAATTCCGCCAGAACCAGTCATTAATGCTATGAGACCTTTTGCATACAACATGATCGTGCTGATGCTTTTACCAATACTCAAAGCTAATCCTGCTATTTTTGTAGCGGCAAATGCTCCAATCAAAGCCGTACCGAATGCCTCAATGATTGATTGGTGATCCGCAAAGAATCCCGCCAAATCAGACACTAGGTTAATCACTGTTGGAATTCCTGTTTCAATCAGCCATTTCAGCATCGGAAGAACAATATTATTGTAAATCCACTCAAGAACGTTTCCGATAGATTCCAGAATTGGTGCAAATGTACTGGTCAGATTACTAATAGATTCCAACAGCGGATAGAAGTCCAAGTTCGCCGCCCATGTCGCTGTATCCTCTGCAATCTTCTCAACAAACTGCATGACCACCACAAGAGCATCTGCGATATTCTGTATAATCTGCGTTCCGACGTTGTTTTTGCTCCACGCGTCAGCGAAACCGGAAGCAATGTTCCCAACGGTCTTAAGCACGTTCTGGGCAATCTTAAGCATGGTCGTAAGCATCGTTGTACCCGTGCCGTTTGTCCAGACCTCTACAAGGCTTTTACCTACACTTACAGCGAGTTTTTTGAGTCCATCAAGTGCGGATTTTGCCGCATTAATAGTATTCTTACCCTCTTTTTTCCAAGCGTCCTTAAATGGCTTCCAGAGCTTCTTGAGCAGATCAGCAAGCTTCTTGGCAGAATCACTGATTTTGTCCAGCGCATTTTCTCCCTCTGCCAGACTGCCATAGTCCACACTGCCAACCGAACTCGGCAATCCTCCGCCCCCAGAACCAGTTCCGCCGGATCCAGAACCGGATGGAGTTGAAGATGTGCCCTCTGTGGAACTAACCTTGTGTACTTCATCAAGTGACGAAAGATAGTTTTTCGTTTCTTTATTTGCTTTTTTCGTAGCTGTTGCATTCTTTTTATTGGCATCCGCCAATTTCTCTGCATTGTCTGCTGCCTGTCCATACTGATCTGCTGTATCTGCGATTGCGTCCGTTCCGGCAAGACCTGCTCCACTTCCACTTGTCTGACCGGATGATTTCTTGCCAGTAATCAGTTCCGTGAAGCTTTTAAATGCATTTGCCAGAGTTGCCAGCTTGCCAAGCAGAACATTAATTACTTTCAGAACAGGTGTAAAAATATTAATCAGCCCTTGTCCGACTGTTGCCTTGAGGGACTGCAACTGCAACTGCATCACTCGCACCTGGTTCGCCCAGCTGTCAGAAGTACGAATGAAGTCACCAGATGCGGCTGATAACTGTTCCTGCACAAAAGCAAAGCGGAGAGCAACTTTCTCCTGTTCAGTCATTGCAGATGTGGTCTTGCCGTAGCCATTTGCAAGTGCATATTGGTCAAGTGCCGACTGGGTCATTACCACGCCCAAATCTTTTAATGTTTCCGTTTCACCAGTAAATACGGATTTCAGCTTAATGTAAGCCAAGTCCTGACTGATATTATAAAATGATGCCACATCACCAGTCAGCTGTGTCAGAGCCGTTGACATGTCGTAAGCCTGTGCTTCAGAAAATCCGAACGACTTTGACATTGCTCCGAACGTGCCGACATACCTTTTTGCCATTGTCTCTGACAGTCCGGCTGAGGTCATGGCGTTCTTTGCGAATTCATTTACCTTGTCCGACATGGTTGTAAATGTAACATCAACCACGTTCTGCACTTCTGCGAGGTCAGAGCCGAGTTCCACACACTCTTTTCCGAACTGTACTAACTTGCCAACTGCAAAAGCCCCACCAATCAGCAGGCCAATTTTTTTTACAGCACTTCCAAGGCCGTTAAATGACTGTTTTATAGCTGATACGCCATTTTGTACACCGGTTGTATCCATTCTGGTATCAATAATGACTGAGCCATCAGCAGCCATGTGTCCACCTCCTAACTATTTGAGGTTCAACATCTCATTCAGCGCATCCTTGTACGCTTGCTCTTCTTCGCTGAGACGTGTTTTTATGTCAATTGTGTTTTTATTTTCCTGATAGAATTTCTTTTCCCATTTATCCAGACGTTCACCTTTTGCTTTTTTTGACCGGATTCCAACAACTGTATTGAACAGGCATTCACCGGATTCCATAAAGTACCCGAAGAACGTCCACCAGTGCATATACGGTACGGCTCTGATTTCTTTACCAGCAACCTTGTTTACAGCTGGAACGATTATATCTCCGTCCTGTTCCCAGTCCATTAACCGGGGCTTTGGATGGTTTGGATTATCGTCCAACTGTCCACAGTCGATGAACTCCGATGCTTTCTGACAAGCTTCGTCCAGACACTCAGGCGGTATACTCTGCCAGTCCTCAAACAGAATCTGTAGCATAACAACTGCTTTCGCCTGTTCGTCCAATTCTGGGTCATTCATGGCAATGAGAATATCAATGATCGCACGAAAATCGGTTCTAATAGAAAAATCCACCCCACTTATGTTAAGCGAGGTGGGAAGCTCATAGGCGGTCATTTTGTATACTTCTCCGTATACTTATTAACTGCTGCCTGCATTTTCTTTTTTCTCTTTTCGATTTCCGGTGCGATTGCTTCTGCGATCTTATCAAGTACGATATAAGCAAACACCTGACCATTACCGAATACAGTAGTTGCCGTAATGGGTTCCTTGAACAGATCTTTTGATGCTTCATATCCAAGCAGATAGTTGATTTTGTCTTCAATATGTTTATTCAGTTCTGCCATTTCTTTGCCAGAAGTGACTTTCTGAATAGAATCTTTGAGCTGTTCAAAGTATTCTGCCAGTTCCTCTGCGCGTGCTGCAACATTAATATCAGTCGGGTTCAACTTGAAAGAAGAAAAAACTTCATCTTCGTTGTTAGTGAATGTAAAAATGAGAATTCCATCATCAATTTTGGTGTTAATTACTTTTGCCATTTGGCGCGCCCTCCTTGTATGTGTACTTATTCGCTGTCAGCTGTGAATGTACCGGAACTGATATCAAACTTTCCTTTTACACGTTCGCCAGTATAGTTCACGGTAAACGGAATCTGATAGCCGGATGTATCACCGCCATAGGAGGTCGGCACAACGTAGCAATCCTGCTGGTATGCTTCATACTTGCCTGCTGTGGCTTCTGTCCAGAGATGAACCTCGACTGCTTTTGTTTTGAGGTTGTCGTCTTTGTATCTGTTGTCTACGATCTTCTGTAATGCCCCAAACAGATCGGATTCGGTGTCTGCATAAAACGGATCAGCGTCGGAAGAAACTTCGTAGCCGTTATGCTTGAATGTGGATTCTCCGAGAATGTTTTTAGATGTTTCAGTATCCGGATTGAGTTCTACGTTATACTCTTCCAGATCTTTTCCAAGACGCTCATATTTCGGCGTCAGTCCTCCACAGAGAGAACCTGCATCTATATAATGAGCCATGTATTTACGGTCAATTTTGCCTGTAACTGCCATAGAAATGTCCTTTCTGCCTATAACTCTTAAAAGGCTGTGTAGGTTAGCGACTATCTCCAATTGATAGCCGGTTGTTGCTTGTTATATTACTTCATAAGTGTTTTCGTAGCGTACCGATAATGGCAATAGCCAGTCCTGCACACCGCTCTCCTGTGGCTCTAAACCATATGAGTTATCGCGTGTGATGCGTTTTATCACTCGCCCCTGAGAAAGCTCAGGAAACGCATTTAAGCGTGTCTCAGAGCCGTTTATGACAACTGGTTCCCGGCATATCCATTTGCCAAGGCTGTCAAGGAACTTCTGAACAGATAGTTTCTGCCTTTCCTTGTCAGATGCTGTTCGATATACCACATAGAATGGGTACTGGCATACCTGATGCATTACTCCGCATACATCTTCTTTTTCTGAATAGACCAACGCCCCGTTGTCTGCTGAGAATGCAATTCCTGATTCCTTGCCGAGTTCCTCAAATTTGATTGTTTCATTTTCGTATAATCCCGGATACTGGTTCAGAAGTGCTTTCATGGCATCTGTCAAAATTTCATATCCAGTTGCATCTTTGCCAATTGGCTTATCTACCATGTCGTCCACCTCCTGCCTGTGCTTTTACTTTACGAATCCATGTGCTTCCGTATTGCCGCTTAGCGGCATCAAACCAATGGGCTTGTGCCCGTGGGTGCGCTTGTTTGGTGTATTCAAGATTCTCCTTTGCAGCTGTCCGACCAGAGAACTGACTGACAAGGACTTTCTTTGCTCCACGTCTTGCGTAGGGACTTCCAGTTGCTTCGTCAACCATTCCTTTTCCCTCATACAAAAAACGTCCATAAGGTGCCGCCGCTGCGCATACTTTCCCAGTTCCTTGCAAGGATGTGCTCTCAACTCTTGTTCGGTTGACAAAGTCCCCTGTAATCATCGGCATAAACGGCACCATGCTGTCCATGACCATTCCATCAAGGAGATACTGGGCTTCTTGGTACTGTCTGGAGAACCTGTCCATATTCAGTTTGATTTTCATATCTCCGTCAACTACAGAGAATCCTTTAAAATGATGAATTTTACTCATATCACTTACCCAGAATCTCAAAATGTGGAATCAGTGTATACGGACCGCCTACACTGGTAATCTTGAACACGTTGTCCCTGTTCTCATTCATGTACTGGTAGAATCCGTTTCGATAATCGCCATCGGTTACTATTCCACCAGTCCACTCACCCTCCCAGAAGAACGATTCATCTGAGAATGTGATAGTGTCTTCCAGAGCGTTGTTAATCTGCCTTTTCCACTCTTTAGGCGGCACCCATGGAAGAATCTTACCATTCTTGTCAGCAATAGTTATATCGCCGTTCTGGACAGTATAATGGATATGTAACTGTGCGTTGTCTGTTGCGTCTGGTCCGTATTTTTTAAGGATTGCTCCTTTGTCGGTAATGAGGTCAACGCCGGATAAAACATGAGGATACCAGTACGCATCTCCAGTCGTGGCACTTTCGTAGTAATTAAAAAGTGTAATTTTAGATGAATACATGATACCCTCTCCTTAATTATTCTTTCTGTACTGTCTGTTTAATAATCTGATTCACACCAGTGGCCGACAACCCATTAAACATACCGACTGCAACTGCCGTGATATAATCCGTTGCCGGGAAATCCGGGATAATTCCCATTCCGACCGCTCCGAGGATTCCACCAATAACCGCCATGATTACTGGAATCCATTCATCAGAGATTCTTTTTGATGCTTTGCAGCCCATTCCTACGATGTAGCAAATCATAACGATTGCTATACATGAGCCTAATGTTGAAATGTCCATTATTTTTCACCTCCTAACGCCTGAATAGCATTCATAAAATTAGCTGTATTTTTAGCCATTTTCTCAACATTTTCAGGCTTTTTAAGTTCTTCAATAGTTTCACGGAATGCCTGCTTTACCTCGGGATTTTCTCTGAATATCTTTTTCATATTTTCCCTTGAACATTCAAGGCAAATGTCGGTACTCCAATGCGGTTTAAGTTCTTTTCCACACTGTCTGCATTTCATACTCACACCCCCGCATAAAGAATCGGTATTCCATCATCCGTCCTCACTCCCATCAACAGCGGTAAAGCTGTCTTAAGAAGCAAGTCGTTCGTTTTCTGTACGTCCCCGGCGGCGGCATACACCGCACTCCACTCCTTTGCACTCGCTCCAATCTGCTGAGGCGTGGCGTAGGAAATGGATTCATTGCCAGAGGATACAGAGGTTACAACGCCTGTCGTGCTACCACCGGACCCGATTGCGGTTGACGTACCGCTCACAGCGGCATTGGTAGCATTTTTTTCAGCAAGCTCAATCTGATACATTAATTCAGCTAATGAACAGACCGCCTTTTTGATACGCTTCTGAGAGCGTTCGTTTGTTGGCAGTCCATCCACCAGCCTGTCAAACGTTATTGTATCCACAAAATCACTGGCTCTTTCTGCCAGTCGTGGGAAGTCGGCTTCTGGCACAACTGAACCAAAGTATGAAGTTGTGTAAAATTCATAATCTGCATAAGCCATGCCAGTTACCTCCTACATTTATGATTTCGCTGTTACGCTTGCACTTCCGGCATTCAGTGCCTTGTATGTTCCATCGCACTCAACTACTGTGATTTTCTGTCCGGTTGCCGCCTTAATATCAGCTTTTCCGTCCCAAGTAGTCCAGTTTCTGAGGTTCTGTCCATATCCAACAGTTACTGCACCTGCTGCAACTTTGTATTTGTATGCATTGTTGACATTTTCTTTAGCCGGATTTACGGTAATTTTTGTGTTTCCGGTTGTTGAACCTGCTGTGGAAGTTACTGTCAAAGCACCAAGTGTTGGCGTTTCGTCAATGGTAATTACTGCGATTGCGTCAATGTACTCTGCGAAAAGAGTAAGTCCCATGACCGCAAACGCTTCGGACACCGCTGTGTGGTAGTTGCCCTGAGTGTGGAATCCGATCAGGTTTGTTTCGCCGGAAACGGTATACACCAGGCCTGCCCTCGCGAAATCGGATTCGTTCGGATCAACATAGTACAGGACGATGTTCTCAACAGGTGTTGCAATAACCTGTCCTCTTGGAATCTCACTGTCAGATAACAAGAAAATTGTGTTGAATCCCATGAAATCTTTCATGTACTGGAATCCGAACTGGTTCTGAATAGTAATCTCAGCTGCTCCGAGGTATTCATATACGTCCAGAATGTTCACAAATCCAACAACGCCAGTCACATTTCTGTGCATCTGCTTGAATTTGTTCTCAACACGACCCTTAGCCATCGCCAGGGCCATCTGGAATGTTGTTTCTGTGGAAGTAAGCGTACCGGTTTTCAGATAGTCATAGAATCTGCCGGTAACATCAGTCTGAAGCTGGAAAAGGAACTCGTCGTCAGTCACCTGAACAGCGTTCTCATAACCGTGATCCTTGATTGCTTCGATAGATACAGCCTTTGCGTACTTTTCGATAGTCATTTCCGCATAGGTCTTTTCTTTTACAGTAAACTTGCTGTAAGGGATTTCCTCGCCCTCTGCCACTTTTCCGCTCTGTAAAGTACCCTCTGCGTATTTGGACTTGAGTACAGCACCCGGCTGTTTTTTGATAGGTCTCATGATACCAAGGATGTCACGTAAGTGCTGCCAGTTTCTTTCGAATCTGGTGACGAAGTCAATCTCACGTGCTGTGACCTGAATATCATTACTCATAATAAGATTAGCTTTTGCTGCCATATAAAAAATCCTTTCTACCCATAATTGTTAAGGTATTGGGTTAGCGGCTATACTCTGGTGCATAGTCGGTGTAAAAATCACTGGAATAACTGGATATTCTGAGCGATTGCAGCCTGTCTCTCGGACGGGTCTTTGATCGCTTCAATATCTTTCTTTGTCATGCTTCCCGGTGTCTGCTGCTGTCCAACATGAGTGGTAAATCTTGCCTGATTCTGCTGAGCCTGCTGCTGAGATTCGTCCACGAAAGCAGACGCGTCAGACTGTTTCATCTGCTCAATCAGATCGTTCAGTCCGAGGATTTTACCGTCTTTCAGCTTCAATCCTGCTTCCTTGATGTCTGCCATAACTGACTTCTTTGCCGCCTCACTGGAAAATTTAACATCATCAAGTGCTGTTTTAAGTGCATCTGAAAAATCGCGGTCATAGATCTTTGCATTGAATTCTTTCTCTGCGTCCTCAGCCTTCTTCTTCCATCCAGCAAGCTCTGTCTGAATGTTTGCCGGGTCGATACCGTCAAAGCCTTTTAAGGTTTCTTCTGCTGTCTCAGCACGTTCCTTCCAACTGTCGCGTTCTCCTTCGACTTTCGACAGAGTTTTCGCTACTTCTTTAGCATTCTTGTAATGCTCAGAGAGTACCTTTTTCACATCTGCCTGTTTGTCTTCCGGGATCTCAATTCCAAATGATTTAAGTGTGTCAATAAGTTTCTGCATATACATCCTCCTGGTCGTGTTTATTGACCTGCCGCCGCAGGTAAGTGGATTAAGCCAGTTAGACCACTGGCAGGGTAAGTGGAAAGGCAGGAGTCGAACCTGCGACGTCAAGGACTATACGTCCTCCGCTCTCCCAACTGAGATACATTCCATTATGCTTTTCGGTCCGGACACCAGATAGCAGGATAAGCAATAACCTTTTCTCATGAGATAAATTTACCCGAATCATAGACCGTCTGCAAACAGACAGCATAATTCTGAGCAAATAAGCGGAACGCCCGGAATCGAACCGGAACCCAGGGAGCGACCCTGTCAGTCTACCATTAACGTACATTCCACATAACCCGGATTCCCGGGTTAGCAAGGTATTTAACGTGCTATGCCTAAACACGAGACGTTTCGGGCTACGTCAACACCGCCTATACGGTCGCGCACCTCGCACGGGTTGAATTCCACTGTTCAGTTATATGCTCTCACAAGGAGGTATGCCGCCATGCACTAACGGCAATGGTACGCGTCGGAAATTGCATCCGCTTTTCAACCTCATGCTTCTTATGTGGCAATCCGGCCACTGCATTTTCTATTAAGGACACGCACCTAAGAAAGGAGGAATCAATGAAAAAATGTCTATGTCAAGTGGCTACAATCACTTACGAATCTTCCTCATGAATACATTGTACCACAGAACCTTCAAAAAGTTGTGGTACATGTTTTAGCAAATTAGAGCATATCCCGGAGTTTTTCCACGTATCTCTTGACAAGATCACGTTCCTCCCGGCACTCCGCGTCCTTGGACATATCACTCATTTCTGTAGTGAGTTCGTCCAGGTGTTCTTCCAGGGCGGCGAGCATCTTTCTTTTGCAGTCCTCAGATTTGCCGGAACGATAGCTCTGTTTCTGTGTCATATAGTCGTCATAAGCATCTCGTCCGTCAGAACGGCTGTAATGCCCTCTGACATAATGTTCACCACGTCTGGCATAAGAACTGCCCCGGTCGTAATCCGGCATCATTCTGCCGTCATTTGAGCTGTATCTCCCCATGCTGTCGCGCTTTCTTCCACGTTCGCTGTAATCGTCATTGTAGCCACCACGCATCTCATCAAGGACAGTATTGTAATATTCCACTTTTTTGTCCCAATAATACGTATTCTTGATATCCTTGTACATATCAATCAGCTTATATGTCATTTCCAGATTTCCAGTAGTCAGCCCATTATCAGCAATTTTGGACAGTTCGTCTTCAATTCTTGCACATAAATCCTTAATGTCTCTCATAATCACACCTCCTACGCTTCTCTAGTCACGACAATGTTTGCGTTCGCAACAGAAACAGCCTGATCGCTTGTGTTTTCTACTGCGATATTAACGCAACATCCGCGAGGCACATCCACGTAAATTCCGGAAGACACATTGTTGTACTGGTCTACTGCTGCCGGTGTGGAAATCATCTGAGAAGAAAGAACCGGCTCACCAGATATTGCAATAGCCAGAGAGATAGCTTCAACTGTACCGCCTGTTGGAATTGCAATATTACCAGAGAAGTCCACGAAAAATCTAGCCTTGCACTGGTTAGTAAGCCCTCTCAGCGTAATAATCCCGCTTCCTTCCCTGTGCTGAATGCAGTTAGAGCCTTTAACTGCTGTGTTTGAAAATGTTACATTTCCTTTTGCTGCTACGGTCTGAGCAGCTACATTTGTAAATTCTGCCATAAAAATACTCCTTTCATATCACAAAAGGACAGGTCTCAGCCTGCCCCTCTGTGTAATACGGCATAAGCCGACATCCGAAATCAATCGAAAGATACTCTCGATATGAAGTTATTAACAATTACATCCGGTGTTGCATCCGCATCCGTAATATGTGTTCGGGTTAGGAACCTGATATGCCGGAATCGGTGCTGGATTGATTGCATTAATGAGCTGCTGTGTCTGAGAAGCCATTGCAGTTGTGAGAAGTGCAGACTGGCGATCCTGAGAAGCAGCACGTCTGAGGTCATTGTTTTCAGCCTGCAGGTTAGAAATCTTTTCATTGCAAAGATAATCAAGAATTGCTCTTGTTCCAGCGTTCTGGCTGTCAATAATGTCTCTTGTGTTGTTGTTCATGGTGTTCTGTAATGCACAGGTGTTCTGCGCCATGTTGTAGTTCACGCCCTGAATAGCTTCCCTGGTTTCGCAACAGCAGTTCGCAAGCTGAGCCTGGAGTACGTTGGCGTTCTGCATATTCGCTACAGTATCGGCATTAATAGCCTGCTGAATGCCGAAGCCAGTCTGCATGATGTTTGCGTTGATTCCATTAAAACCGGTAAGCATACCGTTATTCATGGCATAGAAGCCATCACACAGGCCGCTATTGATTCCGTCAAGCTTGCTGATCACAGCGGAATTGTCGAATCCTCTCTGAATATCCGCCTGAGTAGCTGCTGTGGCTACATATCCGCCGCCGTTTCCATTATTGCCCCAGCCGTTGTTTCCCCATCCGAAGAAAGCAAAAATGAATAAAACAATAATCCACCAGCTGCCATCTCCACCAAACATGCCGTCATTATTTCTACCGTTTCCAGTAGCAGCGGCAATATCTGCTAAGCTATAATTTCCATCCATAATATAATCTCCTTTTTTTGTATTTACATCAATCTGGCCAGATTGTAATGTACTATTTCATATTCTTCAGCAGGTTTTGGAACTGTCCTGCCATCTGCTGAACCTGATTAAGCTGCTGTTGGGAAATCTGCCCAGACTGTAGCATTTTCTGGACTTCTTCTTTTGGATTTCCCTTGTAATTCTGTTTAAACTGCATGAATTGCTGTATCATCTGCATTGGTCCGTTTCCCTGCGGCATCCCACCGCCAAGTGCGTTAAATAATGGATTACTCATCTGCATTTCCTCCCTTGATTGCTGATTCCTGTACGGTATTAGCCCTAACAGGTTCAGGAAATGAATTTAATCGGTTTATGATAGCTTCATATTTGCCCTTTAAATCGTCATATTCCTGTCTGGTAACATATTTACTGTCCATGTTCTGAACAGACTGTTTAGGCGGCATCTGAGTGCCTACCTCGTGGTATTCAAACGTCCGTAACGGCTGTGGCATACCGGAAACGTCTGTGGATTTTATGTAGAACTTTTCACTTTCGCTGTCCATCAGTAAAACGCTTGTCCCGGGTGCTACCAGATAAGATTTTGCACCAACTTCGCCGGATACCCACAGGATTCCGCTATTATTCTGTTGTGGTTGTTGTACTGGTTGAGCTGGAACCTGGACAGGCTGTTGCTGAAACTGGTTCATCTGCCCAGGAACACCAAAACTATATTGATAAGGATTGTTATATAATGCCATCTTACGCACCGCCTTTCTGATTATATTTTTACACAGAAGTATTAAACTAAGAAGTTCAAAAAAGTATCAAAAAAGTATTGACATATCACCCACTGAGTGGTATTATAATATCAGAAACAGGGAAGAACAAAAAATCAAGGAGGAAATAGAAATGAAAATTAAAATTTATTGTAATTACGGTTGTTTATCGGCTGAAAAAAGAAACGTTTACACATATGGATTCCCAGAAGCCACAGCTACTTGCTGGGACGAAATGACAGTGGAAGTCCCGGAAGGCTGGGAAGTGTTCGAAAATTCCATGGGAAGCTTAATGGTAACAGCTCCTTGGGGCTTTGTTTACGGGATAAATGAAGTACTTCAGGGCAACGAAAAACCATGCTTTTATGCATTAGATAAAAACATGAACGGACACCGCCAGTATTTAAAAGTTTTGGATTGATAGGAGGAATAAAAAATGATAAAATTAAACACATTATCTTACGTTTACGGACAGAACGACACAATAGAGGTCGGAGAGGAATACTATTTCGGTCAGCTCTGGTACGGAGACGGGGACGGGGAAGAGCTGTTAGAGTCCGGAGCAATCGCCGTATATCAGGACGGCGAGGAGCTTATCGTTGACTTTGAAATCTTGGAGCCCACGGAGGATATTTTACAAACCCGAGTTAAGGTTACCGGGATTAACTAGGAGGCAGGAAAATGAAGTATATAATTATGGATTATACAGACGGTGATTGTTTCATCGATGAATTTGAGAACAAAGAAGAAGCCATTCTGGAAGCGGAGGGAAAATGGTCAAATCTGACAAGGTTTAAAAAGAAACACAGATCGGAGTTTTACTTGCTGGAAAGCATCAATCCGGACGAGGACGCGCCCGATCATTACGACGGAGACATTGTGAAGCGTTGGAAATAAAAAGAAGAAAGAAAGGAACAATATGAGCATCAAAGAAATTAGATTAATTTCCGGGTTAAGCCAGCAGGCTTTTTCCGATAAATACAAAATTCCCAAAAGGACAATTGAAAACTGGGAAGGCGGTAAAAGAAATCCACCAGAATACGTAATTTTATTGCTTGAAAGAGCTGTAAAAGAAGATTTTGCATAAAAAGAAGGAGGGGTAAATTGCCTCTCCTTTTAGCATACTTTTATAATCTTACTGTTTACTCTTCTGCTTAATCTCTTTACGGTAGATATGCTCACATTCATCTGTTCAGCACAGTATTCAAGCGTATATTCCTTGCATCTCAGCCGGAACAGTCTTTCTTCGTCCGGTGTGAAATTACACTCTGTCAAGAATCTGTCTATATCTTTCTTAGTGAATACATATAACTTCATGAGCATACCCCTTACTAATGCTAACGTTGATTCTGTGCAAGATACTCCGTGAGCTTCTGCTTTGTTTTTTTTAATTCCTCAACATTATTTCCACTGATCTGACTATCCAGCATGGTTGATAGCACTTCCAGAATCAATGAATCACGTTCCACAATCCTCTGAAGACTCTCGTAATCTCGTTTGTCATGTTCTTCCAGTGTCTCTACTCGCTTATTAAGTCGAAACGCCGGAGTAATCCACTTAAAGATTACCGCTGCTGCCCCTCCGACAATGGACACCCCTCCACAGATAGAGAGAAAAATCTGTACAAATTCTGATATGCTCATTTAGCTACTCCTTTTTCCCAGTAATATACTGGGATCTCATTTCCAGAATCCCATGTATCGAAATATTTGCCGTCTTGTACCGTCACCACATGACCATCTATACAGAGGATGTATGTACCTGTCGGATGGTCTGTGCAAAAGTCATTGACTGTATAGATATATCGCTCTGATTGTTCAATCAGTTTGCGTCTGTATCCATGCTTGTAGAGATACGCTCCCCAGACATAATTCGCACTCGGCATATCTGACAGAGCACATGCTTGTATCATTAATCCGGCGAATACCGTTTCCCAGTCGAAGTCAGTTGCTTTGCATATTGCTCGGACAACGCAATCTCCTGTTCTTTTATCCTTAACAGGATTCGGATTATAATATTCCCATCTGTCCATCAGTCAATCCCCTTTGCTGTTTTATATCTCTTTGCCGCTCCTCTGGCTTTTGCGGCATTCTGGCGGTTCCACTTCGCTATCATGAGCCGGTCTTGCAGTTCTCTTAGGTCGTTCTGCTTGCAGTAATCTTTATATGCAGCATTTTGTTTTTGGAGAAGATAAGACTTCCGGTCAAGGTCTTGCTGTAATGCAAATTTTGCCTTTTCATTCGGCGCATTGTCAACTCCTGCTTGTAGTCCAAGAACCTCACGTTTTGTTTTGCGGATTCTTCGCTCATAAGTACGTTGTCGCTGTTCTTTTTCGTACTGCTTTCCCTTGTTAGCTTTATCCTGTGCCGATAGTTCTGTATAGGGATTAAATTCTCCATCACTGGCCCCAAAGCTATGCCGACAGTTAACTCCTGACAGTCCGCTTGCTGTTCCGTATCCGGTCAATGAGAACGGCGGAAATTTCTTGCTCTTGCCAGAACGAGAGTATATCTTTCCTTGCCACCATGCGTGATTTCCCGGATTCTCACCGCCGTCACCTGTTCTGGCTCCCATGTGAGCACTGACCAGAACTAAATCCCAGTTCATTTCTTCCATGCGTTTTAGAGATATATCTCCCGTAGCCTGAGCCACGCCGGTCCTGACAGAACGTGCTACTGCTGTTTCAATCGTGTCTTTTCTGCCAGATGGATATGTGACAGTAACACCATCACTCACAACGTTATTAACCGCCTCTTTGATGGCTTGCGTATATCCAACTGTCCCAGTAATTACATGATTATATGCAAGGTCGCATTGCTCAATATAAAGCCTCTGAGCGGCACTTGCGGTTGTCCTTGTGAAGTTCTTCCACTCTCCCATAGTCGCAAGCATATTTCGCTCCATGAGTCTTATCATAGCTGGCGACTGTTCGAGCGGTACAGGGCTTAATCCTGCCGCCTTGTATACCTTGTCATCATAGTTCATTGCAGTGATTCCGGCATCTTCAAACGCTTCAAGAAGTTCCCGCTGTTCACGTTTGGTGTATTTGGATAATTCTGTCAGAATGTCCTCTAACAGTTCGCCGGATTCCTGTAGCGTTCTGATTCTCCACGCGTTAGCATTGGTTAGGATATAGTCTTCACCCCTGCCGATTCTTGACATCATTCTCGACACGATCTCAGAGATGATATACTGATGCAGTTCTTCTGCAATTTGTTCGCTGCCCTCTGTTATCCGGCGTAAATATTCAGGACTAAGCATAGTATATCACCTCTTTCGTCAAAAGTCGTGGTACATGTTTTGGTTTTTTTTAATTATTTTTCGCTGTCCTCACCAGTTTCAGAATCTACATCGCCCAGTGATGCGTACACGTCTGTCATGTACACTTTTTCGAATTCCTGTGCCATTTTTACAATAAGTAGTGCCTGTTTCTCGCTCATATTAAAACTCAGTTTTTCGTTTTCGACTTTAATCTTTACTCTCATGTTTTTTCTCCTGTTCTTAATCAATATAATTAAGCCCCACGATATTCCTTGTCGATAAACATAATATCAGCTTGCGTATTGAGTAGGAAAGAACTATGAGAGTTCACTAAAGCCCTCTTTAGTTAATTACTCATAATAATGATAGTCAGTTCCTATAAAACCGACCTCTCTAAAATTGTTTTTTAATTGACTAAAAGCCATCGTCCATTTTTTTTATAAAATGCATCATAGAAAATCATTTTTATAAAATCACTCATTTCTTACGCTTTTTAAATTTTTCACTCTGTTCATTCATTACATCTAATATGGATCTGCTAGATACTATTTCTCCTTCAGAATGGCATACTGGGCACTTGTTATAATCTGTCTGATTCATAATTAACGTACTATCTTCTACTTCGTATACTTTTCCGCATTTTTTACATTTCATAAGAGTATAACTTCCCCAAGACATTTTTATCATCTCCCTTTAAGTCCATATGTTCATATGTCGTTAAACCCTCATTCACTTAATTAGAGACTACGCATCCAATTTTCAATAAATGTGCTTTCTATCATGTGAGCTATAGTATTTGGATGTAAATTTGTTTCTGAAACTTTATAACTATTTTGTCTTATTGTGATAGCTTCATTTGATGTCGCTACTTTTCCATTTGTTCTAATCACAAGTGGTACTTTATAGTCTCCATTAAGATCTAAATATGCAATTCCCCATTTTTTTGCACAAGCTATGGTTGCTTTTGCATAATCATCTGTTTCACAACCATTGGATACGATAATTCCTATGTGTGCATATGGTCTATTTGTTATCATCCATTTTAACACAACATTCCATGCACCATAAAATGTGTTTATTGTCGAATCTTCAATACCACCAAGAGGTATTACACCATCTACGTTCTCACCATCGCTTCCATTTGAATTTGGTCTGTGATGACTATCGTTAATTCCTAAATATATTGTAATATAATCTGTATCTTCTGGTATATTTTTATATATATTTGTACTAAAACGATTATTATCAGTTCCATTTGAAGGGGTTGCTAAAGTTTGCCCACTCATCGAAAGATTGACAATATCCATACAATTTCTTTCCCCTATAAAAAATGGATATGTTTTTCTTTCTCCTTTATATCTTCCCTTAGTATATATATCATTTTCCACTGCCCCGTATGTAAATGAATCTCCGCACACAGTCCATTTTTTCATATAAAGTGGATTTCCATATACATATTCAGGTTTTAAAGCGTTTATTTTAAAATACGGAATATATTTAGCAGCAGATTTGCTTCCTTTAAAAATCATTCCATATTGTAACGGAGATTCACCAACAGTACAAAGTCTAATATACCCATCATCTTTTAGAGTAAATTCTACGATATTTACACCAGTATTATCTTTATATAATATAGGGTTTTTATTTTTATCATAAATAGCATATCTTATTCTATTCGTATTTTTTATCTCTTGTTGAAATGTATATATACCACTTTTTAATTGTATAAAATCTGTGTATCTATACGATTGATTTGTCTCATCGAAACTTGACCCACTATTCATTATACCTGTTTTTATAATTGTATTTTCATAATCAAAGATATTTTCAGATTCTATAACATCCATTATATTCTCTTGATCAGAAATAAATCCCAAATCATTGTATAACTCTGAAACTTTAGTCGGTATATTACTTTTTGTTTTTTTCTTTTTTACTTCTATATCGGAATATCTACTTTCAATAATTGCATATGGAAAAGCATCAGTATTTATGGTAATTATATTTGTCTGTTTTTCATAACTATAAGAACTGGCAGGTAAACAATCAGATGGATATCCGAATTGCTTATTTTTGTCCAAATATCGTAATATCGGGTATTGCGAATTTGGGCAAGTTTGAGTAATTGATAAAATATCATTCTTTTCAATTGCAATGACAACAAACATATTTTCATTTAATTCAGAAATACAATTCGTATAAGGTTCTCCTTTTATTGGATTATTAATATGCGAATTTTTTTGTGAATCTAATAAATTTACATTTTCATAATATTGGGTATATACTATATTACTTACTCCCTCTATATCTTCCTTTAACGAACCAGTTTCTTCCTTCAATGAAGCAATGTCTGTCTTGTTCTGCTCGATCTGCTGTGCCTGTTCTGTCGTGGCTCCGGGAAGTACTGGATTCTTTTCAAGGTACTCATTTACTGCATTCTTGATTTCTTCCGGCGAGATTTCCCCACCTATTCCTTTTAAGCATAATTCGTATAAATACTTCTCTTTTCGCGTGATCGGTTTCGGGAGTTCGCCCGTGTAATCACCTGTCAAGTACGCAAGATATTTTTCTTCCCTTGTTACTGGTTTATCTGCCATCTTTTTACTCCTCTCCGAATAATGTTGGTTCGTTTGGCTGAGCTTCTTCAACCATTGCTTTTGCTTCGTCCTCGGTCATTCCTTCGAATTTCACGAAATATAACCATGCCGGAATCTTACCAGTAGTCACATACTGCCACCATCTTGCACGGTCGTTTTCACGCACATACAGAATGTCTCCGAAATCATAATTGACTTCATAAGCCCCAACCGGTGCAAGCCCGTACAGATCAGCGTAGACGTTCAATGCGTAAATAACTTCGTTCAGACAGGATTCCAGTTTATCACGAACGTCTTTGATAAACTGCACTGTCCTCTGCTGTTCTGCTTCTACTCCTGTAGCCGTCTGAATACCGCTAGATTCGTTGAATACAAAATATCCGTTAGAGAATCCAATCTTGTACCCTAACTGGCTTAAAAGGGCGTTTATGCCGCTTATACGGGTATCTGTGTTGAGTTGTGGATTGATTTCTTGATAAAACTCTTTCTCGTCCTGTCCGAATACATTCTTGACAAAGTGTGGTAAGTTCATCTCATTGCGTCTGTTCTCCATGCCCTGTGGTGACATGGCTGATACAGGTGTGCCGCTCGGCATCAGTAGTCTATCATCTGCCAGAACAATCTTCTGCGAATCAAAAATCTCTCCGGCGTTTCTGCTGTATGCAATATCGAGGTCTTTTAACTCTTCGATAGCTTCAGCGAATATTGGAAGTCCAAGTGGTGTACTGATATCCACATTGTTCGCCTGCGGTGTCCGCAGTACTCCGTACAGAGGTCCGTCCAGCTTCTCACCATTTGCCTTGAGTATCGGCGGCGTATCCACCATTAGGTCAGCCCATTTGGTCTGTTTAAGGTCAATCTTGTCTCCGATTGACTGAGGGGATTTTGATACATAAGCTCTGTTGGAAACATAATACGGATAGGTTGTCACACCATCTATTGTAATCTCAACAAATCTATGATATTCAAGTCGTGTATAGTATTTTCTTCCGACAGTATAAGAATCCTTGAATATAATCCCTTTGATTTCCTGATTATCGTAATCCACAATCATCACGTCTGCCGGTGTAAATACATCAAGGCTCTCGCCGTTTGGCTTAATGAATACCGTTCCATAAGCACAGCCATATTCCACCCAGTGCCGGATTTGGAAATATACCTTATCAATCTGCTCCTGTAGCCATGCCGCCCTTGCAGAACCATCTATCTGAATGCCAATCGCCAGTGTTGCAAGTCTGGCAGTCTCAGAACACACAGATTTAGCAAAATTAATCGTCTTGATGTTATTCTTATCATCTAACCATTCCGGCACTCCCCTATAAATGTTCGCACACCGGTTAATCAGTGATTCCATTTCTGGGAATTCTGCCGCCTGGATATTAAAGTCTTCTTCGGCTTGCTTTTTGAATATCATGTTAAACCACCTTTTTAGTGTTGTTATAAGTCCCATTATGCGCTATGCCCTCTTCTCATCGACAATGGACTTGTCGCATACCTGAGAGAATCTATCCAGTGATCGTTACCATCTGGATAATCTGCGATAACTTCTCCATTGCTATCTACTTCATGTTCATAATTGATAATTTCTTTGTATGCTCTAGGCGTTCGTGCCGGATCAATGACTAATGTTCGGCACTGCAACCACTCAAACGTATATTTGCGGCTTCCCGGTGTAACAATAGCCCTACGTGCTGGAAGCCCTGCATCTCGGAAGTCAATAATACTTTCTTCTTCATCAACTCCGCAAGATATTGAATAATCATCATATCCCTTTTGCTTTATTTGGCCAGCCATTGCTGTATTACGGATTTTGCAGCCGCCAAGCTCATCTAGTAGGATAACTTTGTCCTGATTAGGCACATAAGCCACACGGATAAATGCCTTTGGATCTGGATACCATCCCCAATCCTGACCCTGATAGATGCTTTGATACTTCTGGATTTCTTGATCTGAAATTGTCCTGATTTCCAACAGTTCAAAAATGTTTGTACCAAGTCCAACAGGAAGACCAAGATATTCATGCTCATATGCTCTCGGATTTGTTTTTTTCAGATGCTCCGCGTCGTCAAGGAACTGTTGTCCCAACCACTCGATAGGAACAGATCTGTAATCGCTCTTGTGTCTGTAACTGTCAGATCTCGGCTCGTCCACATATACATTCACCCAGCTGCTCCGACTGATCGGTGGATTGAATGTCTTGAAAACTACAAATTTACTACCACCACGAAGAACCGACTGCTGCACTGTACGGATTTCCTTAATTCCGGCAAATTCATCAAGTTCCTCAAACCAGAGATATTTGAAATATCCTCGTTTTACCTTAATAGATTTAGTCTTTTTCGCCTTATCCAAACCTCTGAATATAATCTTCTGACCAGTAGGCTTATAAGTGTACTGCATAGGGCTTACACTGGTGTCCCATAGTTCATTGGCTCCGAGCGCGTCAATTCCCCAAGCTATCTGTTCATACACAGATTCTCGGAGTGTATTTCCGACTTTACGGAAAATAACAGCATTCGAGACCACATCATTCTCTGCGTCCCGCATCATCAGGAAAGGAATCATTACACCCACAAAAGACGACTTCGTGGATCCACGCCCGCCGTACAGATCGTAATATGTATGTTTCTCATCCAGAATGTCCCAAAAGACTTCATAGAAAGCAGGAGCTATTATATCTTTCAGACTAATGGAATTATTATCCATCCTGTTTCTCCGGTCTTGGAATATTATTTACAATCGTAATCTTTCCATCTCCAGAATCATCATTTTTCTTGTCAGCATCCCATCCCTTAAAATTATTTCTCAAGCTGAACTGAGCACCATTTGAACCGTCACGATCAAATAGTCTTTCCTCTGCGTACTGTTCCACTCTGGCTTTCGCGCGCGTAATCGTGTCAACAAATGCCGGCTTTGCCTGATAATTTAAAAGTGCCTGTCTGCTCGTAAATCCAAGAGCTAAGGCAAGTCCTGTAACAGTCGGAGGGTGAACATCTATGAAAATAGGAGATCCAAACTTGTTAAATATTTGTTTCCCTTTTTCATCGGTTAATGGATAACCTTTGCAATCTTCGAAATACTGTTCTATTTTGCTCTCAATCTCTTCAACGCTTGTGTACTTTGGCGTCATTCCCACGTTCTCACCTCCAACTGGCTATAAAACCACATAGTAACACTTCTGAGTATATTCTATCACAGGTCAGTAGAAAAGTTGTGGTACATGTTTGAGAAAAAATAATGGAAAATATTATATAAAAGTATTGACACACCACCAAATTGGTGGTATTATATAATCATCAAAGGAACGGAGGAAAACAAAATGAGAAAATACAACTTATCAAACATTATGAAAAGAGCATGGGAACTGGTTAAAAAAGCCGGAATGACAATTTCCTCCGGGCTTAAAAAGGCATGGGAGGAGGCAAAAACAATAGAAAAGAAGATTTTTGAAGGACGTATGGAAATGACAGTTCCAGAGGCAGACAATAATACTGTAAGTGTTAGATTATGGAAAAAAGGATCTTACAAAAGAATCTACTTCAACGACTACAAAAACAGAGCTGTTGGTTACATCGACTGCGTAGCTCGCACAGCGCATTACATGGACGGATACGCTAGAATGTATGCGCCAGCTATCGACAGATTCATGGAAGAATATGAATTTTAATTTAAGGAGGAAATAAAGATGGGAAAATGGACAATTCGTATTGATGATTCTAAGATGTCAATGTTGAGAAACTATGGGAGTTGCTACAAGCACGGTGGAGGAGCTGGAGGGTATTTTGATTTCTTCGGGGATTCCTTACAAGAGGCTGCTGATAGTCTTATACATGTATTAGTTGATGCATTCTCTGACGACAGCATTACCATATTGGAGTATCCGGAACATGCAATTATTGAAGAGAGAATACATGAATACGCGAACTGTGCAGAGAAACATATTACTCTCATCTTTCCGTGTAAGTGTCAGAAGTATAAAACTGACATTGGAGATATTACTTTCAAAACGGAAATTCGCATTATTTTGCAGGAGCAGAAGATGCAGGTTGCTGAAATGCGTGCATTATTAGATGAATCACGCGTGGCATTTTCTAAGCAATACAATATCCCCGTAAGAACACTTGAGAATTGGGAGTCTGGAAAGAGTCAATGTCCTGAATATGTAAGACAACTTCTTGAGAGAGCCGTTAGGGAGGACGCGAAAGTTAAAAATGATGAAGCAAACACCAACACAGAAGATACTGAAAGCTTATGATGAAAGTCAAACTCTGACCGGCATTCACAAGATCACTGGATACAACTGGCAAAGGATAGCAAAAACGCTTTCTACGGAAGGCATCGTAGTTAATGAAACGCAGGCACTTATTATAGGCTTGTATTATCGCGGAAAAAGTGCCGGTGAAATTTCAGCCATTACAGGATTTGCCATGAGTACGGTTATGGCATATCTTCCAAGAGTACGACCACCATATATGGAGAATCGGTCAAAAAATGCAATGAGAATTGAAAAATATAGGCGTAAAAAGGAGAGCCGGTAAATACCGACTCTCTAATTTTATTCATTGCTTTGTAATTTTTTGATCGTCTCACCCTGATCTCCCGGACACCCCATGAAACACTCCGGGCAATGTTCGTAAAATGTGCATCTGATGCAGTCATGTGGATTGATTGAGCTGCAATATTGATGTAGTACTGTGAATGCTGATATGGCGAGTTGCGGGGTTATTTCTGGTGTGAGTTTATCTGGCATAGTTATCACTCCTCTCAAATTCGCTAATTTCGAATAAATACCCCGTCTTTGTTTATGTCTGTTGTCTCAATGTTTACATAAACTGATTTTCCTGTTAAATCAATCATATTTTTCCTCCCTTAATCTTATTGCTCGCTTTACCTCTTTATCAGAATCTCTGACAACTCTACCACTTGCGCATTTTACGCATTTGATTCTCCAACCACCTTTATATCTTTCGAAATGTCCATAACCTGTTGGAACTTTTTTACCGCAACAATAACAAGTTCCTGGATACCTATTTCTTGCCATTTACCTCTCCTTTCTCAATCCATTTCCACCAGAGAACCACATATACTGTTCTTTTAAAAAATAAACCGTAACACTCTTTATGGATTGAATCAAAATTCTCTCGTCCAATTTCCATTGCTCTTTTCCGTGCTTCCTCCAACGTTTTGCACGGCTCTTGACACAAAAACCACATGATTATTTCACCTCTCCCGTAATTGCATCAATACAATTATTCCAGCCGATCTTGAAAAGTGGCTCGAAATCTCCAAGTTTCCGTTCCTTTTCATCGTCGAATTTTTCCGGCAATGGCTTTAACGGACACCAATCAGGTCTAATACTCAAATCTGTAATATCTCTATTGTTTACTCTACAGAACGGGTGAAGCACTCCGCTGCGTAAAACGCATAAAGCACAATATTTTGGCGTATTTATCACTAATACTGATTTACTCATTCAACTCCACCGCCTTTCACAATTTCATCAATTGTTGTATCCCCTTCTATGCAATATTTTTCAAATAAATAATCTTCCAACTGTTCAACAACCTTATCCGCATCAAAAGCTGTCCACTGTTCATTAACACAATCAATAAACTCTTTCTGGTCAGAGCTAATACTTGTGCCAATCTCCCAAATTTTGATGTATTTAATTAATTCGTCTGCATCAATCAGTCTGCTCATATTCTATTCTCCTAACTGTTTTAAAATTTCTTTTGCAATTTTATTACTTTCCTGCATGGAAACTCCCCATCCATTATATTTTCTGTGGCATTCATCACAGTTCCATTCACCATTATCACTTTCTTTAATTTCGCTATTGAATCTGCAATTATCGCAATACATATGATCGAGAGTGCCGTAAATGATGTTTGCAATATCGTCTTGTTTACTATTAGCATCGTCTACGTGTTTTTGTCTGTTTAAATATTCAAATATTCTCAGCTCATTTTTTCCGACCCATTTAATCCATGCACCGCAATCCCCGCAATACAATCCTGTATTATTCCTAACTTTCTTGACAAAAAGGTTTTTACTATTGCACTTTGGGCATCTATATTCTTTCATCTTTCATCCTCCCACACTCCCAACAACCGCATCCTCTCATACAGTACAGCGACGGTCTTGCGCCTATACCCGTAAAAGTCTTTCGGGTTCATTGGGATATATCTTTCTTTGCTGATTTTCCTGTAGCTTTTCCGGTGTAAGATATTCTCAATAACCATATCCGCTATCACCGTGTTTTTCGGGCAAGCTGACAAGGCAGCACTGGAAAGCAGGTATCCGTACTCTGCCGGGAAGTCTTTCAGCATTGTATTCAGTTTTTCAATGTCCTCTGCCGGAATACCATAGTCTTTCAGCTTCTTATTCCTTGTCAGCATACCGTTCTCCTTTCTATTCGTCTGAGTGGTGCTTATCGTACATGATCGCTATACATGCAAGACCAACCACTCCGACTATGATTCCAAGGGCGAATCCTAATAAGAATGTAATCATACTTCCACCTCCTCATAAGTTTTTCTGAATATATCTGGCTTACACGGATAAAATTCACCGTGTACACCGCGGATGATATAATCACCAATATTTGCCAGATGTTCGCCCTCTAGTGTCTTAATAACCAATCCGCCTGGAACCTTCCAATGGTCAATATAGAAATTCTTACCTTCTGCCGACATGTACTGGTCTGTACACTGATAGTCCGTCAGAAAATCGAACATTTCTCGATGATTTGTACCAGTCCACTGTACTGCATCAATTACAACCGGCTTCTTTCTGTACCTCATATTTACACCTCCTCAGTCTTTATGAATGCCATCCAGTGTGTTTTTTCCTGTTTGCCGGATCTATTACCGTATAAGGGTTCTACTCCAATGGCTGCAATTACATCCTTTACGGGAATTTGTACTTCACTCCACTTAAAAATCAATGTTCCATAGGGTTTGAGTACACGCATACACTCAGAAAAACCATCATGCAATACCTGCTTCCATGTATTCTTATTAAGTTTCCCGTATTTTTTTACCATCCATGAATTATCTCCACCTTGAATGAGATGCGGTGGGTCAAACACAACATGATAGAAAGTGTCGTCCGCAAATGGCAGATCTGTAAAATCAGCAATAACATCAGGATGAATGCTACAATACCTTGTTGTTTTTCCGTCACTGCTCGTCCATATTGCCTCACAATCCAATTCACGCTTATCCACAAAAACAGCTAACTCATTATTTTTGTTGAACCAGATCATTCTTGAACCGCACGTAGCGTCCAAAACGAGATTATTCATTGCTTTCCACCTCCGAATCTTCTGGCATCAGAAATACAGATTCTTTACCGTTCCACATATCGTCATTTCTTACTGCCATAAACTCACAATAAGCTTCTTGGATTATATCAAGTACTTTCATGGCTTTCGCTTTGGTGGAATATTTTCCTAAAATAAAATATCCTCCACTTCTCTGTGCATCCTGCAAACTCCAACATATAACACTCAACAAATCTGGGAGTTTTAGATTGACTACAATGTTTTCAAACTTTACCAATGCTGTTTTATCCTGACTTCTGATTAACATTTTGTGTCCTCACTTTCTCGTATAATTCAAAATATTCTTCCAATGTTTCTGGAAGTTTGATGTAATCTGGCTCATAAGGTTTTGGGTATACCGTATATCCACACTTCGGACATTTGATTTCCGGCGGATAGTATTCAACCCATTCCATATTTCCACCACATTTTCTGCAACGAATATATCTCTCTACTTTCTTTGACTTCGTTTTGAAGAATGAAGTGTAATTATTTTTTTTCATTTCCATCCTCACTTTCAATATCTTTTCAAAATCTCTGCAACTGCATTAATATGCTCTGACAATGTATCTAAATCTTCGTCTTTGATTGCTGTCAGCCCATGTCTCGACTTAAAGTCTTCGATAACATATACACCATTTCTGATTGTTTTAAACTCCTTCGCCATTTCACTTTCTTTTATGGCATCGGAATCGTATTTATAAAACACTTCATATTTATCGTGTTCTCCAATGTCGGTTTTAATTTTGGTTCGTTTAGGAGTTATGCGAATGATCTTTGCCGGATACACCATGACGTGTCTAAAACTTGTTCCCCATCCGCACCGTACTTCTCTTGCAACTCCAACCACATCTCCAACTTTTAAATCATCTTTACTTATCGGATTTAATTTTCCCATTGCCATCCTCACTTTCCCCATGTAAGCAACTGGCACGTTATTGTGCAGTCCTCCATGATTTTATACTCCCATCTTCTTAACCAGATTCTTATTCATCTCGTCAAATCTTACATCTGTGTTCTCTTCAATGTCTTGTATCATGCTCAGAACGCTCATTTCGCCCCTGTTTGCCATTTCAACGTACTCATTGGCAGTTCTTATCACATCAAGCAATCGTTTCGTAGAAAAGCCATATAAACGTCTCAGAGCCATCATAGTTGTGACGGTGTTGATCGTATTGCTCCAATCTTCACCAACGGTAAAACCATCTTCATAGGCTTGCTGCTCTACGTCTTTTATCTGTCTATAACAGATCTGCATTGAACGCCCGAATGCCTGAGCCGCCTGATTAGAAGTCTGAACAGGAAATCTGGTCTTTTTCTTGACTTTTAGCTTGCTACTCATTTTTCCCTCACCTTTCTGAACTTATATCCTGTCACCCGGTACGCTCGTGGTGTGCCGGGGTTGTCTGTCTTAAGCAAGCCACTTTCCAGCAATTCACCGAAATGATTCTGCACGGTATGACTAGATATACTCAGCCCTGCTGCAATTTCTGGAATGCTTGGCGGATAATCATGTTCTTTCAAGTATCTTATGATGTACAGATATATATCTTTCCTTGTCTGGATACCTTCATAGTACTTTCTTGCTGTGTTATATGGCATTTCTATCACTCCTGTCATGCTTTTATATTTCTGCCCATTTGAAGCGGCCCTTACCCGAATTACGCCACTGTCCGATGCCTCTCAGTTCTCCATAGTCAAGCCATTCTCTGACTGCTGCTTCATGGCTATCGCATAAGCACTTGATTGTAAACTCAATCCAACTTCC
>OGXM01000286.1_pt1 | contig 33859 bp, 28 predicted proteins | sample 1576271 | NCBI WGS metagenome assembly OGXM01 (sample SAMEA3541579, study PRJEB24748) | human gut metagenome | biome: human gut; feature: human-associated habitat; material: faeces | place: China | collected 2012 | reverse complement strand
CGACGTCGGTGCAAAGTACGAAATTTACTGCATCATCGCTGATCTGGCCAAGCAGGGCAAGAGCATTATCATGATCTCCTCTGAAATGAGCGAGATCATTGGTATGTCCAACCGTGTCATGGTCATGTGCGATGGCCGCATCACCGGCTTTATCAACGGTAAGGATGCCACCCAGGAAAACATCATGGCGCTGGCTACCCAGTTCGAGACCGCACCTGACGCAGCTGCGGCAAATCAGTAATTAAGGAGGCTGTCTATCGTGGAAGCTACCAAAAAATTGAATGGCAAGGCTGTGGGCAAGTGGCTCAGCAACAACGCCATTATCATAATGATGCTGGCCGTCACTCTGATCGTTGGCATCATTCACCCCAACTTCTTCTCCGGCACCAACATGATCAACCTGTTCAAGAATGTGTCCATCCGCTACATCATCGCACTGGGCATTTCCGGCTGCCTGATCACCACCGGTAACGACCTGTCCGCTGGCCGTCTGGCCGGTTTTGCCGCCTGCTTGGCCTGCATCTTTGCGCAGACCGAAGGCGCTTCCGGCAAGTTCTACCCCAATATGCCCACCCTGTCCACCCCCGTGGTGTTCATTCTGGTCATTGCCATCTGCGCCGTCATCGGCCTGTGCAATGGTCTGGTGGTCAGCTACCTGAAGGTGCAGCCCTTCATTGCTACCTTGGGTATGCAGCAGGTGGTCTACGGTATCTGCCTTGTGTACACCGGCGGTACCCCCATCGGCTCCCTGAACAAGAACTTCACCTCTCTGGCCTCCAACACCATCATCGGTGTGCCTGTGCTGATCTGGATCGCTCTGATCGTGGCCGGGTGCTTCTGGTTCCTGTACAACAAGACCCGTCACGGCAAGTACATGTACGCCATCGGCGGCAACGAGGCTGCTGCTGAGGTGGCCGGTGTCAACGTCAACGCCACCAAGATCCGCATCTACATCCTGGCTTCCTGCATGTTCGGTCTGGCAGGCTGCCTGCTGGCTGCAAAGTCCGGCGGCGCATCCGTCAACACTGCAATGGGCTATGAGCTGGACGCCATCGCAGCCTGCACCATCGGCGGTGTTTCCACCACCGGCGGCGTCGGCACTGTTCCCGGCGTTCTGGTCGGCGTTCTGGTCTTTGAGCTGATGAAGGTCGCTCTGCAGTTCATGAACGTCAACTCCTCCTACACCTACATTGTTCAGGGCCTTGTCATTATCGTGGCTGTCGCCATTGATATCCGCAAGTATCTGGCTAAGAAGTAATCTCCTCATCATCCCCCTTTGCACCCGCAGTCTTTGTACTGCGGGTGCTTTTTTTGTCCACATTTTTGTGGTATCATAAGGAAAACATCTTATGCTTACAGGAGGGACTTTCCATGGCACAGCCCACCCCGGATACCCAGACCGAGCTTGAACGCCGCGAGGCCGCACTGGCCGCCCGTGAGGCAGAACTTGCCCGCCAACAGGCTGAATTGCAGGCGCAGAAGGCCGATTTTGAGCAGGGCAAAAAGCGCCTGCTGGACAACGGCAACAAGGACTTTGTAAACCCCAAGGAAAAACTTTACGATAAATTCCCGCTCACAGTGCACCAGATGGACATCATCATCGGCGTGCTGTTCGCTCTGATTGCTCTTTTCCTTGTGCTGGGCGTGACCCACACCAGCTTTTTCGGCCTGTTCGGCGGCTGAGCCGCAGGCGCATCCTCTGTGAAAAACATCCCGTAAAGGAGAATAAAAATGGCACACTATCCCGGTTATACCGTCCTGCGCACCGAGGACTGTCCCGAGCAGCACGGTACTTTGACCCTGCTCACCCATGACGTCAGCGGCGCAGCCGTGCTGCTGGTGGAGAACGAGGACGTCAACAAGGCCTTCGGCATCGGCTTCGGCACCTTCCCCTCCGATGACACCGGCGTGTTCCACATTCTGGAGCACTCTGTGCTGGCCGGCAGCGAAAAATACCCGGTCAGCTCCCCCTTTGTGCAGCTGCTCAAAAGCAGCATGGCTTCCTTCCTCAATGCAATGACCTTCCCGGACAAGACGGTCTACCCCTTTGCCACCCCCAACGAGACTGATTTCTGCAACCTGATGGACGTTTACCTGAACGCGGTGTTCTGCCCGCTGGCCATGGTGGATTCTGCCGTGTTCGAGCAGGAGGGCTGGCACCGGGATGCAGACGGCACGGTCAGCGGTGTGGTCTACAATGAGATGCAGGGTGCACTGGCCTCCCCGGATGCTCAGCTGCAAAACGCCCTGCAAAGAGCTATGTTCCCGGATACCGCCTACGGCTTTGTGTCTGGCGGCGACCCGGCGTCCATCCCCGCCCTGACCTATGAGAAATACCAACGGGTGTACCGCCGCCATTACAGCGCCGACAACTGCTGCATCACCCTGTACGGCAAGATGGACATGGCCGATAAGCTGGCACGGCTGGATAAGAACTACCTGTCCAAGATGCCCAAGGCCGCTGCCCGTCCCCGCCTGACCATGCAGGACGAGCAGCCCGGCGCATTCGTGGAGCTGCCCTACTACACCGACCAACCCAAGCCGGACGAGGTGCAGTGCGCACTGGCATGGTACACCGGCGCATTTGCCGACCGGGAGCGGCAGCTGGGTGTGGAGATTTTGCTGGGTGCGCTGCTGAGCACCAACAGCTCTCCCCTCAAGGCCGCGCTGCTGGCCGAGCAGCTGGGCGCAGATATCGACATCGGCTTTGACGACAGCACCCTGCAGCCCACCTTGGAGCTGCTGCTGCGCGGCGCTACGGTGGATTCTGCCCGCAAATTTGCCCCCGCTGTACGCAAGGCTGTGGACGAGCTGCTAAAGACCGGCATTCCTCACGACCTGCTGCTGGCCGCTTTGAACGAAGCCGAGTTTGCCTCGCTGGAGCGCCCGGGCAGCCTGCCGGACGGCGTGCTGGACGCCATCAACGCCGCTACCGGCTGGCTGCATACCGGCGATGCCGCCCTGCTGCTGCACACCGATAAGCTCTTTGCCGCCCTGCGCAGCAAGCTGGAAGAGGGCTGGTTCGACACCCTGCTGCGGGAGCTGTTTGCCCCCGCCCCGGTGCAGGTGGTGCAGATCCCCACCGCACCCAAGACTGAGGATGCCGCTGCCCCGGTGCGCACCGACGGCAAGCTGGTACTGGAGCATCCCCTCACCGCCGCCGACCTTGGCGCGGGCGATGCCACCCCGCAGGGCAGCGCCGAGCAGCTGGCCGGTGCCACCCTGCTGCGCCACCCCTCTGCCGGCAGCCTGTACCTGAATTTCTACTATGATCTTGGCACTGTCACCCCGGAGGAGCTGCAATACCTGAACCTGCTCACCGATGTGCTGGACGAACTGGACACCCCCGCCCATACCGCCCAGCAGCTGAATACCCTGCGCAGCACATGGCTGGGCGACAGCCGCGCCCAGCTGGATCTCTGGACCGGGCGGCAGGAGGGCAGCCCCTGCCACGCAAAACTCACCCTCTGCCTGAGCCTGCTGGAACGCAGCTTGGAAAAGGCGGTGGAGATCGGCGGCGAGTGGCTGTACGATACCGTCCTTACCGGCGCTGCCGCCGAAGCCGCCTATGCCCGGGTGGTCAGCCAGCTGAAATTGCGCATGGAGCAGCTGTTTATCCAGCAGGGCAATGAGTTTGCCTCCACCCGCGCCCGCGCCCATTATTATGTAGAAGGCGCTGCGGACGAAGCCTGCACCGGCGTGAGTTACTACCACTTCCTGTGCAGTCTGCTGGAAAAGGCCGACTGGGCGGCACTGGGCGCAAAGCTGGATGCTGTGCGCAGCCGGGTGCTGCAAACTGCCGCCCTGACCGTCAGCCTGCACGGCACCGAAGCTGCACTGGAAAAGCTGCGCACCCTGCTGCCGGAAAGCCGCTTTGCCGCCGCCCGGCGCACCCCGGCGCAGCCCTACACCCAGCCCCTGACGCCCCCGGTGAACGAAGCCTTTATCATTGACGGCGGCGTGAACTACGATGTGCTGGCATGGCCCATGCCCCGGGACAGCCGCCGCCGGGTGCTGGCACGGGTGATGAGCTACGAATACCTGTGGCACACCATCCGGGAGGTGGGCGGTGCCTACGGCACCGGAATGCTCTGTGCCGACGGCATCGAGTTTTTGTACACCTACCGGGATCCCCACCTGCGGGAAAGCTACGACACCTTTGCAGACGCTCCCGCCGCCCTTGCCGCCCGGGACTACACCGCCCGGGATCTGGACGAATTCATCGTGGGCACTGCTGCCAAGCTGGACACGCCCCGCAAGGCGCGTGCCGCCGCCCGGGAGCTGGATCACCGGTACTTCTGCGGCATCACGGACGAGATGCTCACCGCCGACCGCAAGGCGCTGTGCAGCGTGGACACCGCCCTGCTGAAAGAGCAGGCCGCTGCCCTGTCTGACGTGCTGTCCGGCGGTGTGCGGGTGGCCTTTGGCAGCAAGGACGCCGTGGAAGCCGCAAAGGATCTGTTCGACCGGGTAGAGACGCTGTAAGCGCCGGTAATTTGTAAAAAATATTTTATTTGTAGTTCCGAAACACCCGCAGGGTGTTTCGGAACTACTTTTTTCCCTCGCACATTTTTTCTGCACATATCGCCTGCATTCCGTCCAAATTACTAAAATATGCCAGATTTTTTGTGAGATAAGTCATACTTATTTAAGAAAATTTGAACAAATTGCGAAATTTGTGTGTTTCTGGTGTGGACAAAAACGTTTTCAGCTGATAGAATGGGAGCTGTTCTTTCTCCGCCGTCCGCAACCGGCGGAGTGTTTTATTGGAAGCAGGAGGTTTCTCATGTTAGAAAAGTTCTTTCACCTGAAAGAAAACCACACCGATGTAAAGACCGAGATCATGGCTGGTATCACTACCTTCATGACCATGGCTTACATCCTTGCCGTCAACCCCAACATCCTGTCCGCAGCAGGCATGGATTCCAAGGCTGTGCTGATTGCCACCGCGCTGGCATCCTTCATTGCCACCGCACTGATGGCTGTGCTGGCCAACTACCCCTTTGCACTGGCTCCCGGCATGGGCCTGAACGCCTACTTTGCCTACACGGTCGTGCTGACCATGGGTTACAGCTGGCAGCTGGCTCTGATGGCCGTCTTTGTTGAGGGCGTCATCTTCATTGCACTGTCCCTGACCAATGTGCGCGAGGGCATCTTCAACGCCATTCCCATGACCCTGAAGAGCGCCGTCAGCGTGGGCATTGGCCTGTTCGTGGCCTTTGTCGGCCTGCAGAACGCCAAGCTGATCGTCAACAGTGATTCCACGCTGGTCACCTACCAGCACTTCAAGGGCGCAACCTTCCACAGCGTGGGCGTGGGCGCTATCCTTGCTCTGCTGGGCGTGGTCATCACCGCCATTCTGCTGGTCAAAAAGGTCAAGGGCGGCATCCTGTACGGCATCCTGATCACTTGGCTGCTGGGCATCGTGTGCGAGCTGACCGGTATCTACGTCCCCGATGTGGATGCCGGTATGTACTCCGTCATCCCCACCGCCTTTGTCAGCTTTGACTTCTCCGCATTGGGCGAGACCTTTGGTCAGGTGTTCAAGACCGACTTCTCCGGTGTCGGCCTGCTGAACTTCTTCGCCGTGATGTTCTCCTTCCTCTTTGTGGACCTGTTCGACACGCTGGGCACCCTGATTGGCGTGGCCTCCAAGGCTGATATGCTGGACGAGGACGGCCGTCTGCCCAACATCAAGGGCGCACTGATGGCAGACTCCATCGGTACCTGCGTGGGCGCTGTGCTGGGTACTTCCACCACCACCACCTTCGTGGAGAGCGCCTCCGGCGTTACCGAGGGCGGCCGCACCGGTCTGACCGCTATGACCACCGGCGTGCTGTTCCTGCTGGCTACCATCTTCAGCCCGCTGTTCCTCACCATCCCCAGCTTTGCTACCGCTCCGGCTCTGATCATCGTGGGCTTCTACATGATGGGTTCTGCCATCAAGATCGACTTCAATGATCCCAGCGAGGGCATCCCCGCCTTCCTGACCATTCTGGCTATGCCCACCGCTTACAGCATCTCCGAGGGTATCGCCATCGGCATCATCTCCTGGACCATCATCAATGTGATCACCGGCAAGGCCAAGGAGAAGAAGATCTATTGAGCCCCCAAGCCATAAACGGAAGCACCGATCTTCTGGACAGCAGCCGACTTATTACTTAACGCCTGCCCCAATATCTGCGCACCGTATTGTGCCATCAACTGCTGACTCATACGCTCGTTGCTGTGTTTGGCTACGGCATGCGCCACTTCATGACCGACCACGACGGCCAATTCATCGTCCGACGAAACCAACTGCATCAGTCCTTCATAGACAACGATTTTACCCCCCGGCATGCAAAACGCGTTGACCTGCGGATCGTTCACCAAGTTAAACTCCCATGCAAAATTCTTGATTTCGCTCTCCAACCCGTTGTTTCTCAGATATTGTTCAGTAGCGGCCGCTATCTTTTTACCAACACGTGTCACCATAGCGGCACCGTCTTTCGATGATGATTTCTTAGCCGATTTCATATAATCAGAATATTGGGTCAGGCTGGACGACAGCACTTCCTGATCCGAAACAAGCAAAACCTGCTTTCTTCCGGTCAACGGGACACTTCCGCAACTGCTTAGCAACAGCAACATGGCGACGAATAAACTTGTAATCTTCTTCATTTTTTATCCTTTATCTATACTATTTGCAAAATTATGATTTCTCTTCATAATAAACAATTCGTAAAGGCTTTTTGCTCAAGAGATAAAGAATATGAAGATTTATACAAAAAAAGAAGGCACACTTGTATAATTATTCAATTATACTCTTTATATTTGCAGCCTTGTTGCATAAATATACAAGTATGAGTACAAAAAAAGAACGATTGGATGCCATCTGCCGCATTATACAGACAGAGAAAATAGGAAATCAGGAAGAGCTGCTTAAACAGTTGGAAAATAGCGGATTCCAGGTTACCCAAGCGACCCTGTCACGCGACATAAAGCAACTGAAAGTCATCAAAGTACATGACGGGGACGGAAATTATGTATATCGCCTGCCCGATTATTCAGCACTTATGCAACCAGTGAAAGAGCAAACGCAGTATCATCCCAACATCGAGTTTTCGGGTAATCTGGCCGTTGTCAAGACCCGCCCGGGATATGCAATGGGGATTGCTTCGGATATCGATACGCATGCGCCCTGTGAAATACTGGGCACGATTGCCGGAGACGACACGATCCTGATCATCCCGCGCGAAGGGATCAGCCGGGACAAGATCGTAAAAGCATTGGCTCATTTTATATAATATATATAATGTATAGGGAACTGATCATTTGTTCCCACTAACAACAGAAGATAAAAGAACAAACATAAAAATGGAACAAGAAAGAAAAATTGATGTGATGATCGCTGAAGCCTGTCACGAGGAATATGTAGATATCATCCTCGACACGATCGAAGCCGCCGCCAAAGTGCGCGGAACCGGTATCGCCAAGCGTACACATGAATACGTTGCCCAAAAGATGAAGGAAGGAAAAGCCGTCATTGCTTTAGAAGGTAACAAATTTGCAGGTTTCAGCTATATCGAGTCTTGGGGTAACAAACAATATGTGACCACCTCCGGCCTGATCGTGCATCCCGACTTTCGAGGATTGGGCATTGCCAAAAGAATCAAGGAGATGACCTTCCAGCTGGCCCGTATGCGCTGGCCTCACGCCAAGATTTTTAGTCTGACTTCGGGTGCTGCCGTCATGAAAATGAATACGGAATTAGGATATGTGCCGGTTACCTTTGCCGACCTGACGGACGACGAGGCTTTCTGGAGAGGTTGCGAAGGCTGTGTCAACCACGATATCCTCGAACGTACCGGCCGCCGTTACTGCATCTGTACCGGAATGCTCTTCGATCCGGACGATCCTCATCGGGCCGAGAGAGAGGCGAGGGAAATTAAGAATTAAAAATTAAGAATTAAAAAATAAAGATCAATACAGGTATACAAAATGAAGAAAAAAGTAGTAGTCGCATTTAGCGGAGGATTGGATACATCTTTTACTGTTATGTATCTGGCCAAGGAAAAAGGATATGAAGTGTATGCAGCTTGTGCCAACACAGGCGGTTTCAGCGAAGAACAGTTGAAACAAAACGAAGAAAACGCCTATAAGTTAGGGGCAACTAAATATGTGACAATTGACGTAACAAAAGAATATTATGAAAAGAGCCTGAAATATATGGTCTTCGGAAATGTACTCCGTAACGGTACTTATCCGATCTCCGTCAGTTCGGAACGTATTTTTCAGGCGTTGGCAATCGCCCGCTATGCAAACGAGATCGGTGCCGATGCAATCGCCCACGGTTCCACAGGAGCCGGAAACGACCAGATCCGCTTCGACATGACATTCTTGGTGCTGGCTCCGAATGTCGAGATCATCACGCTGACACGCGATATGGCATTGAGCCGCGACTACGAAATCAACTATCTGAAAGAACATGGCTTCGAAGCAGACTTCACGAAACTGAAATATTCCTACAATGTAGGTTTGTGGGGAACTTCCATCTGCGGCGGCGAAATTCTCGACTCCACACAAGGTCTGCCGGAAAGTGCTTATTTGAAACAAGTGACAAAGACTGGCAGCGAAGAACTTCGTCTTGAATTCAAAAACGGTGAAATCCATGCCGTGAACGGTAAAGTATTCGAAGACAAAATCGCTGCTATCCAGAAGGTGGAAGAAATCGGTGCAGCATACGGTATCGGCCGTGACATGCATGTGGGAGATACGATCATCGGCATCAAAGGACGTGTAGGATTTGAAGCAGCCGCTCCAATGCTGATTATCGGCGCTCATCGCTTCCTCGAAAAATATACGCTTAGCAAATGGCAGCAATACTGGAAAGACCAGGTTGCCAACTGGTATGGAATGTTCCTCCACGAAAGCCAGTATCTCGAACCGGTTATGCGCGACATTGAAGCCATGTTGCAGGAATCACAGCGCAATGTGAACGGTACTGTCATTTTGGAACTTCGCCCGCTTTCGTTCTCGACTGTCGGCGTCGATTCAAAAGACGATCTGGTAAAGACCAAGTTCGGAGAATACGGAGAAATGCAGAAAGGTTGGACAGCCGAAGATGCAAAAGGTTTCATCAAGGTCACTTCCACTCCACTGCGTGTTTATTACAACAACCATAAGGACGAAGAAATATGATCAAAGTCGGGATTATTGGAGGAGCAGGATATACGGCAGGCGAATTGATCCGCTTGCTGCTGAATCATCCGGACGCCGAGATTACATTTGTGAACAGTACGAGCAATGCCGGCAACAAGATCACGGACGTACATAGCGGACTGTATGGCGAAACAGATTTGATATTTACAGATGAACTGCCGCTGGACCAGATCGACCTCCTTTTCTTCTGTACCGCTCACGGCGATACGAAGAAGTTCATGGAGAGTCATACCGTACCCGAAAACGTGAAGATCATCGATCTCAGTATGGACTACCGCATCGAAAGCCCTGAACACGATTTCGTCTACGGCCTGCCCGAACTGAACCGACGCCGTATCTGCAACGCACAGCATATTGCAAACCCCGGATGTTTTGCCACCTGTATCCAATTAGCTGTTTTACCACTGGCCAAGCATCTGATGCTGAACTCGGATTTGCATGTAAATGCAATCACGGGATCGACAGGAGCTGGAGTCAAACCGTCGTCCACTTCTCATTTCAGCTGGCGAAACGATAACATCTCGATTTACAAACCGTTCACGCATCAGCATCTGGCAGAAATCGGACAGAGTCTACGGCAATTGCAGAACAGCTTCAACAGTATGGTCAACTTTATCCCGGTGAGAGGTAATTTCTCACGAGGTATCTTTGCCACGACTTATCTGGATTGCAAAATCGGACTGGATGAGATCAAGCGTATTTATGAAGAATACTACGCTGATCACTCTTTCACTTTCATCACCGACAAGAACCCGGATCTGAAACAAGTGGTAAATACGAACAAGTGCCTGATCTATCTGTTGAAACAGGAAGACAAGCTGCTGATCGTTTCGATGATAGACAACCTGCTGAAGGGAGCGAGCGGCCAAGCAGTCCACAACATGAACCTCCTCTTCGGCTTGGAAGAGACGGTAGGGTTGCATCTGAAGCCTTCAGCGTTTTAATTAATATACAAATGATGATTTATCGGTGAGCAAACAGGCTAAGCTGCTCTTTATGTCGCAGATTCTCTTTTGCCGTCTGCTTCAGCAGACGGCAAAAGAGAGAACCGGAGTAGACCGGACGGTTAAGGCTTGATCCAAAAGTAACCGATAAATCATCATTTATAAACATTTTTACATTATGAATCTATTCGACGTATATCCATTATTCAATATAGAGATTGTCAAAGGCAAGGGATGTCATGTATGGGATACAGAGGGAAACGAATACCTCGACCTGTATGGCGGACATGCCGTAATCTCGGTCGGCCATAGCCATCCTACTTATGTAAAGGCTATCACCGAACAAGTAAACAAGTTAGGATTCTATTCCAACTCCGTCATCAACAGTCTCCAACAGAAATTGGCAGACAAATTGGGTAAGGCATCCGGTTATGACGACTATTCGCTCTTCTTGATCAACTCAGGAGCCGAAGCCAATGAAAATGCTTTGAAATTAGCCTCTTTCCACAACGGAAAGAAACGTGTGATTGCTTTCAAACATGCCTTCCACGGACGTACGTCTGCTGCCGTACGCGTGACAGACAATCCGAAAATCATCGCTCCGGTAAATGAGGATCTCGCCGTAACCTATCTACCTCTGAATGACGCGACAGCAGTAGAAGCCGAATTGCAGAAGGGGGACGTTTCTTCGGTTATTATCGAAGGTATTCAAGGCGTGGGCGGCATCCAGTTGCCAACCGATTCCTTTATGCAGGAACTGCGCGCCTTGTGTACGAAATATGAAGCCTGCCTGATTCTTGATGAAATCCAGTCGGGATACGGACGCAGCGGTAAGTTCTTCGCCCACCAGTATGCCGGAATCAAACCGGACCTGATTTCGGTAGCAAAAGGTATCGGCAACGGTTTCCCTATGAGCGGATTGCTGATCAGCCCAATGTTCAAACCAGTATACGGGATGTTAGGCACAACTTTCGGAGGCAATCATTTAGCTTGTGCGGCCGCCATTGCCGTACTGGAGATCATGGAAGATGAAAAGCTGATCGACAATGCGCGGGAAGTAGGAGCTTACCTGTTGGATGAATTGCATAAGCTACCGGGAATTAAAGAGATTCGCGGACGTGGTCTGATGATCGGTATCGAGTTCGAAGAATCGATCAAGGAAGTACGCAGCAAATTGCTGTTCGAAGAGAAGGTATTTACGGGAGTAGCCGGAACCAACACGATCCGTCTGTTGCCGCCGCTCTGCCTGAGCATGGACGAGGCAAAGGAATTCATCGTACGATTCCGCAAGGTGCTGAATGCTTAAAAAAGAAGACGGTTTGCCAACCATCGCTATACAGCTTAATTGTTTCTTTATATAAATAAGATCCACCATCGGAGCTTCCGGTTGGTGGATCTTTGATTTTTTGGGAGGACAATAACTGATAAATCAGCAGTTACATTCTTCATCCAATCAATTGAACTTCTCTATCGTATAGGTGAAGATCAAGGTCGAACCAGCAGGAATCCCTCTGTAATCATAATAGCCATATCCCAAGTTAGCTGGGATAATCGCCTCAACCCGTTCGCCAATAGTATTATTCAACAATATTGCTCCCAACCCCGGTACGACGCCAGCAGGAGTAAGCGTCATCGTCATCTCCTTCTGGAAATTCTGGCCGCTGATAAAATCACCTTTCAAGATCATTGTTACAGGAGTCTGGCTCGTCGGGCATTGCGTTTCCTCTCCTTCCTTACCCAAAACACGATACAAGGCGGTGTCACCGCCTAAAACGATTTGCTTGTAAAGCAGCTCCCCATCGTCTCCCTTCAATACTTTCTTTTCGCGGATGAACTCAAGGTTCTTCTCGAAATAGGCAATCTGTTCAGCAGAGAAGCCTTTGTCATCATCCCCACAGGCGGTAAACCCGACTACCATCGCCATCATCAGGCTGATTACGGCATAAATAGATCTCTTCATTTGTACTTCAGTCTTTTATTGTTTTGAAGGCGCAAAGATAGCATACAAAGCAATACGGTACAAACAGAACGGTCAATTCACCACAAAGGTATAGCTGCCGGAACCGATCTTCCCGGCATAGAGGAACGGCTCGCCCTTCACGCGGGAGACTTTCACCGGAGCACCATTATTCGTCACGGTGTATTTACCGCGCGGAAGCGGAAGATACACTTCGGCATCCATATTGGCAGGAATCGTCACCTTCAGAATATAGGCGTCCGCCTTATTCTCCACCTCCATACGGATCGCCCCCCGGATCGTCGGAATCGTTGCCTCCGCCCATTCGAGCGAAGCAAGCTGCGGTTTGATACGGGCAGTGCCGAAACCGGGCGTAAGAGGCTCCACTCCCATCAGGCGACGCGGGATGATATTGGCAGGAGCCGCTCCCCAGGCATGGTTCCAGTCTTGGTTTGGCTTGTACTTGTTGTCCCAGGCTTCAAGCGAGATAGTCGAGCCGACACGGATCATATTATACCAACTGCGGTCGTCCGTCTTGGTCAACATATGCAAAGCATATTCGGCATCATTCGCTTCATAGAGGGCGTCCATCAGGAATTGCGAGCCATAGACGCTGCAAGCCATCCCGCGGGTTTGGATAAAATCGACGACATTTTGCTTCTTTCCGGCCGGAACCAGATCGAACGCCAACGGGAACATATTGCCATGTAGGGAAGCATGGTCGGTGTCGGCAGCAAGACCATCCGTGAAATACCCCTTGCGAACATCAAAGAACGAACGGATGAACCGTTTTTTGAAAGCGTCCGATTCGGATGCATAAAAAGCGACATCATCCTGCTTACCCAATGCACCGGCAATACCTTCCATCTGCTTCAAAGCCGCGTAATGCCAGGCGTTCGTCACTACATTATAATCGGTAAAAGCAAATCCGTCGTCTTCTCCTCCTTGCTTCTTTCCCAAACCGAGTATTCCGGTATGCGGCCAGTCCACGATATCCCGTATCTGTCCCTTAAAACGGATCGAACGAAGGAAATCGTCCGTCTGCAATCCGGTCGTCGTGCTGATCAACCCGTTCTTCTCGCGGAGAGCCATCAAGATACGCGGTTTCAGCAATTCGTAACTGGATTCGAGCGAACGGCTATCGCCCGTATACAGATAATCGTACCAGGCTATCGACAACGCCTGCAAGATCCATTCGGTCGGCCATGTCGGATATTGCAGCAGGTATTCATGCGAGCGACGGGCAATCGCATATTCACGATCCACCCCATAGTGGCAAAGCTGGTTGATCAGGGCATCCGCCTCATAAGGAATACGTTCGCGGTCGCCATCTACATAAATCCCGGAGAATGAAGTAGCGCGGACAGAATATTTGCACAATTCCCAGATCTGATTCAACGTATCGTTGGAACAACGGAAAGAAGAAGCCGTCTCATCAAACGGATAATGCACCGTCTCGCGGACAACCGAGGCTGGTGACAGGGGAGCCTCATAGCCTTCGATCTCACAATAGCGGAAAGGGACGACTTCTCCCACATAAGCAGGCATCAACACGGCAGCCGATCCGGTATTCCGTTTATCTTTCTTGATCTTGATCCGGTATGTGTTCGTCCCCTTCAACAAAGCCAACGGATAGCGGTGATAACGAATTGTCGATTTACCCGGATCACGCAGGATGCGTCCTCCTTCGAGACATTCCCCTAAATGCACGACCACCGAATCGCGCGTACCATCGGATGCCAACGTCAGCACCAACTGCCCGAAAGCATCTTTCCCGAAGTCGACAAGGCGCGTACCGGGACGGATTTCCGTTATTCCGACCGGAAACTCCATCGTCTTCACCTGTGGGTAGTAGGCTGTTTCATATTCGGACAGGCGGTCAGCAGTGCGAAAAGCCTTCACTTCGGACCATTCGCTTTCCCCCTCGGTATTGGTCACCGTCTTTACCCGCCAGAAATAGGATTTACCCGGTTTCAATGCTTCACCGGCGTAACGGACAGCTACGGACCGATCGCTCCCGACCACCCCGCTGTCCCACAGATTACCTCTTCCAGAAGCAGCATCTTCACGGTTATCGGCCACGATCACGCGATAAGCGGTTTGTCGTGTTCCTCCGGTTTCGCCCGGTACGATCCAGGAAAAGGCGGGATGTGATGAACGGATGGCGGCATATTGCAACGGTTCGATCGCCTCTTCGAGCTGCCAGACCGGAAGATTCGACGCGTATCCGTTCTGCCACGTCTGCCCGGTATGTTCAATCAGGTCAGTCATCAGCCCAAAAGGTTTCTTGTCGGCAGCCTGCAGGCAAAGAGCCGAAAAGGCGAAAGAGACTAATAAGGTAAGGCGGTTCAGTAATGTACTCATGGTATTTTTCTTTTTTCGTAATTTGGGGATAAAGATAGAGCGAGTAAGAGATTCATCCCCTCATATATCTGACATTTTTCTTTTGAAAAATGCACAAAAAACAGGCTGGCTTATAAATGCTGCACAAGCTATTTCCTCGTTTTGACCATTAGGGACAAAAGAACCATCCGACGTACAGAAGTGGCGGATTTACCTTCTCTTTGTGCAATCTCGTAGATACTTTCCCCCTTCAGGAAAGAGGTAACGATGTGACGGGTTTTCTCACCGCGAACAGAAGCGACCAGCTCCTTCGTTATTTTTTCATATAAAGGGTTCATGCTGTTCAAAGAGCGGATGATGAAGAGGACCTGTTCGTTCTTTTCGATCTCGGCATAGAGTTGACGCTGGATTTCGATATTTTCATTTATCAATTCATCTCTCTGCTTGTTCATCCCAACCAGCTCACTATGCAACCATCTCTCTTCACGTTTCAACAACGCCTCATTCTCCTGCAACCGACTTTTCCGCCGCTCGTATTCGAATTCCTGTTCCATCAGCCTTTCATAGGCATCCTTTATTTTATTATCTTTCAGTTCTTCCTCCCATCTTTTCAAATTAGAGATCTGCTCTAAGACTAATTTCTTATTCTTTATCAAATAGTAGAATCGGGGATAAAGTTCTTCTACCATTTTTTTATTCGTTTCAAACTTTTCTTCTTTTTCCTTTAAGCTCTTCTCTGCTTTCATTATCTTGTCAAACATTTTATCCACGTACTCGATATTAGCATACTGGTATTCCATTTTAGCCTTTTCTTTCCTAAACAACTCCGCCATGCCTTTCAGGCTTGGCTCGGTAAATTCGAAAGTGACCCGGAACGCTTTCTCAAGTTCATCGACAATGCCAGTCACGGTATCGAAAACATCGTTTTTGCCTTCATGCAAGGAGTAATAAACGTCAAGCCGCTTCTTAAGGTGAATGCTCTCTTGATAAAAAGACTCGTTCTTTGCTTCCAAATCGGAAATACACGCCCTTGCTTTCTCCAACTTCAGGTTCAAAGTGTCTACATCCTTCTGAGATGAAGTTTTTCTTTTCCTTAAATATTGAGCGTTCTTCGCTTTCACAAAATTCTCATAAGACTTCTTCAAATCCTTATTTTCATTGAGGAGCTCCGAATACATGCGAAAATACTCATTTCTTTCTGCCTTCGCTCCATCATATAACTTTCTTAAGTTACCATATTCTTCTTTCCCTTCAATATTCATTTTTTTGTAAGAATCCACTTCTTTCTGCTTTAATTCCAGATCCTCACAAAATTTCTTATTTTCATCCAACGCAGACTTCAATAATTCACGAAGCATTTTGTTCTCATCCAAAAGAGATTCATGCTTTTCTCCCAACATATTTTCTTTTATATCTTCTAACATAATCACTGTTTTTTGTTTTTTCATCAAAAGTTCTGCAATTTAACAATTTATTAAAAACATCCACTTACTTTTTTCATTTCCTTTGCTTATCTTATAAAACATTCCGTTCTTTGCACACTAATAATCATAGAAAAACCAATATACATGAAACTAAACAAACTCATTATTCCGGTAGCATGCATCCTGTTGGCCGGAAATGCAAGCATGGCACAGGTAATCATGCCGTGGGAAAACCGGACAGAGACAGACGGCGATCCGTTTGCGAAAGGCGAAACGACCGCCACAAAGGGCAAACTCCACCTCGAAGAAATCATAGGCGGACGGCTCATACAGACAAAAGGAATCGGCGCCATGACGTGGATGAAGGATGGCGAGCGATACAGCCGGATGGAACCAAACGCTGAAACAGGCGGTATGGACATTGTCGCCTACCGCGCCAAAGACAACCGGAGGGAAGTCATCATTCCCTCTTCCATGTTTATCAACAAAGAAACCGGGAAGCCAATTGCCATCCGCAGCATCTCTTGGAGCACCGACAACGGGAAGGTCTTAATCTATAACAATACAAAACGGGTATGGCGTTACGACACGAGGGGTGACTACTGGGTACTGACTCTGAAAGACGGGACTTTGCGCCAATTGGGGAAGGGACTGCCCGAATCATCGATGATGTTTGCAAAATTCTCGCCTGACGGAACACGTGTGGCTTTCGTTTCGAACAATAATATATATGTAGAAGATGTCGCTTCCGGCCAGATCACTCAGCTGACCCATGACGGGAGCCAGACGATCGTGAACGGTACATTCGACTGGGTGTATGAAGAAGAATTCGCCTGCCGCGACGGTTTCCGATGGAGTCCGGACGGACAATATATCGCCTACTGGCAAAGCGACACAAAAGGAACGGGGGTGTTCGACATCATCAATAATGTGGATTCCATCTACCCAACCATCTTGCATTTCCCTTATCCGAAGGCAGGCAGCACGAACTCGGCAGTCAAAGTGGGCTATCTTCCGGCAGCCGGGGGAGCGACAACCTGGATAGAGATTCCCGGCGATCCGCGAAACAACTACATTCCCCGTATGGAGTTTATCCCCGGAAGCAACGAACTGTTCATCCAGCAGATGAACCGTCCTCAGAACACGAACAAAGTATGGATCGCCCGCATCGGTAGCCCTACACCTCAAAATATCTTCACCGACACAGATGCAGCATGGCTGGACACGAACGACAATATCCAATGGCTGAAGGACAATACTTGGTTCACCTGGGAGAGCGAACGCAACGGATGGCGCCACCTCTATCGCATCAGCCGGGACGGGAAGGAGATACAGCCGGTTACGAAAGGCGACTTCGACTATATATCGCCGGTCGGGACGGATCTTCAGAAGGGACTGGTATATTTTATCGCTTCACCGGAAAACTATACCCAACGTTATCTCTACAGTGCCGAACTTTTCGGAAAAGGAGAAGTGAAACGGCTCAGTCCGGCAGGACAGCCGGGACAGCATCGTTATAATATGTCGCCTACCGGAAAATGGGCGGTCCATACCTATAGCAATGCGGCAACCCCTTCAATGATCGACATGGTTTCCTTCCCCAAGCATCAGTCTGTAAGGATGATAGAGGACAATGCAAAGGCACGCGAACAATATGCTGCGCTGGGGCTGAACCCGAAAGAGTTCGTCAAAGTGACCTCCGGCAATCTCGAACTGGATGCTTGGATGATCAAACCGGTCAACTTCGATCCGACAAAGAAATACCCCGTCATCATAGAGGTCTATGGCGAACCGGCCAGTTCGACCGTACAGGATGTATGGGGCGGTGGTGATCTCTGGAACCAATATGTCGCCAACCTCGGATATATCGTTGTCAGCATCGACAACCGAGGAGCCAACACTCCGCGCGGCCGCGAATGGCGTAAATGCATCTATGGCGAGGTCGGCACGTTCGCATCCGAAGACCAGGCACGAGGCATCCAAGATATGGCACGCCGTTACCCGTTTATCGACGCGGACCGTATCGGCATTACTGGATGGAGCGGCGGCGGAAGCCAGACACTGAACTCTATGTTCCGTTATCCGGACGTCTTCCATACGGGTATCGCCATCGCTTTCGTTGCCGACCAACGCACCTACGACACGATTTATCAGGAACGGTACATGAACACACCCCAAAACAATCCGGAAGGTTACCGAAAAGGTTCTCCTATCACATACGCATCCGGACTGAAAGGGAACCTGCTCCTGATACACGGTACTGGCGACGATAACGTCCACTATCAGAACTGCGAGATGCTGGTCAACGAGCTGGTGAAACATGGCAAGATGTTCAGCCAAGTAAGCTATCCGATGCGCAGCCACGGCATTTACGAACGTCCTGGCACAACCCTGCACTTACGAATGACGATGGCCAAATACTGGCTGGACCATCTGCCCGCCGGCGGTAGATAGTTAAAAAGACCCTCTGCAAAAACAAAAGGCAGGGGGTCTTTTGTTATATCTCCAAAAGTCACTAAATCTCTAAATAAAAAGTACAAAATGAAAAAGTATTTTATCGCAGTAGCAGCACTGGCATTTTTGGCTGCATGTAACGGGAAGGCAGCAAAAGACACTCCCGTGTTAGTTGAAGAAGAAAGTATTGCCGTCGCCGAAGCGGCTCCCGATGCTCCTTCTCTGCCGGAGCTACCAGTTGTAAAAGCTAAACCGGCAAAGCCGGTCAATATGCGCGACTCCTTGAAACTGGATCCGAAAAAGGGGGCAGTCGTACAAAAAAAATATAAAGGGACTATTCCTGCCGCCGATGGACCTGGTATCGTTTACGACCTGACATTGTTCTATCAGCAAGATAGTGATGACGGCGTTTATGAATTGGACGCCACTTATCTGGAAGCCGAAAACGGCAAAGACCAGACATTCACTTCTACCGGTAAACGCCAAGTGAAAAAAGGAACTCCTGCTGATGCAAGCGCAGTCATATATGAACTGATCCCAAGTGATGGCAGCATGGTATTTTATTTCCAGGCAGAAGGGGATAGCCTGACCATGCTGAACCAAGAATTACAAAAAGCCGCCTCCGACCTTAATTACACGCTAAAGCTCGTACAATAATCGATACATCTTCACAGCACATCTTTTATATAAACAGAAAAGAGGCACTCCGATTCCTGGAGGCCTCTTTTCTGTTTATGATTTGTAAATTGGAATAGCAATAGGGATAAATCATTTGATTCCTAATTTCGCTTTGATCGCTTTAGGAAGTGCATCTTTGTGAACAACGATGTTCATAGTCTTGTAACGGACAAATGCCTTGGATGCATACCAGATGCCTTCATACTTATTGGAAGTACCCCAAGAGTTCTTCACCATGTAGTATTCGTTACCTTCCTGGTCTTTAGCGATACCATAGATCTGCATACCGTGGTCATCAGTCGTTTCGTAGTTGTCATAAGCCAACTGGCGTTCTTCCTGCGTGCACCATTTCTGTGGTTGAGGTTTTGTATTCAGTTTCTTTTCTTCCGGTTTCAATTTCAGCCAATGAGCCATATCGGAGCCACTCAACTCCTGAACCTTGTCATTGTCAGGCATAACGGCTACACCATCACGGGTAAAGCCGGATTCGCTCACGTCAGAACCCCAGGCAATCGTATAGCCGGTATTGATAGCATTGTCGAACACTTCCATCAATTCGTCGATAGGCAAGTTGTAAGACAATCCATGACGCCAGTTATCCTGGACTTCGATCGGGAATTGGGTATAGAACGGACGATGTGTATAAGATGTCAAAGACACATAGTCGGAAGGATTCAAACCGGTTGACTTATAGAAAGACTGCGGAGTATATTCTTTACCTTTATAAGTAAATTTCTCTGGAGCCTTGCCCAAATAAATTTCGTGAACGGCAGCAACCGCTTTTTTCCACAACATGGCGTTATTCTCATCTGATTGCAATTTACGCAGTTTGCCTTTGGCTACAGCTGCGACCATTGCATCTGCAAGGGCGGAAAGTTCGGTATGGTTGCTCAACGTATCGCCATACATCACACCCGGACGCATTTCTTCTTCCGGAACCAGGCCAAAAGCCTCCATTCCATAAATCACGTCATAGAAAGAACCGCCTTGTGAAAAAGAAACGTCCCCGTGAGTACGCACAGCTGCATCCGCACGATCCAGATAAGTATTGTAAACCGTAAACATTTCGGATAAATCGTATTCACCCTTTCCCATACGAAGCAATTCAGATTCCAGGAATGCCATTGTCGAATAACACCAACAAGTTCCGGCGCGATTCTGGTTCTTAATCGAAGTGATCGGATTCTCCTTCACTGTCGTAAAAACAAACCCTTCTTCATTTTCCTTCTTCCCTGATTCTTGTGCATGGATTGTTGCAGACATCGTCATGGCGAACAGCATACCAACCGCAATAATTGTCTTTTTCATGTAAATCTATTTATATTATGTTATTAGATTAATTTTGAAGGGCAAAGATACGATTAAATTGACAATGGGCAATGGACAATTGACAATTTAAACTGTATCTTTGTCAGACATAATAACTATAATATAAAGAAAACATGAAGATCACAATTATCGGCGCCGGAAATATCGGCGGTGCCATAGCACGAGGATTAGCAAAAGGTCATATGTTTAAAGCATCGGATATCACTTGCACGGCACAATCAGATACGACTCTGGAGAAAATGAGGAATACGAATCCTGATTTCGTCCTCTCGCTGGACAATGTAGAAGCGGTCAAAGGCGCCGACATCATCGTCATTGCCGTAAAACCGTGGCGCGTAGAAGAAATTATCGACCAGATCAAAGGCATACTCGACTATGACAAACAGATAATCGTTTCCGTTGCCGCAGGTATCACATTCGATCTGCTGAACACCTATCTGACCAAAAACACGGGGTTCGACGATTGCCTGACAACCCCGACTATTTTCCGTATCATGCCGAATACGGCAATCGAAGTGCTTAGCAGTATGACTTTCGTAGCAGCCCGTAATGCTTCCAAAGAGCAAACGGACTTAATCATTAATATCTTCAACGAATTGGGTAACGCGATGTTGGTCGAAGAACGCCTGATGTCTGCCGGAACCGCTTTGGCTTCCAGCGGGATCGCATTCGCCTTGCGCTATATCCGCGCAGCCATCGAAGGCGGTGTCGAATTAGGTTTTTACCCGAAGCAGGCACAGGAAATCGTTGTCCATACGGTGAAAGGAGCTGTCGACCTCTTATTGGAAAACAAAAGCAATCCTGAAACGGAAATCGATAAGGTAACAACTCCGGGAGGTATCACCATCAAGGGATTGAACGAAATGGAACTCTCCGGCTTCACCTCTTCCGTCATTCGGGGATTGAAGGCAAGCAAATGATGATTTTTATTCTGCAAACGTGTTATTGATTACGAAAACAACTGTCATACCATCATGAATACAATAACTTTTTCACATGTAACATATAGCATATTTTCAGCAATATAGTTACATTTTTTTGTCGAGACCCGGGTGTCAGACATCTACAGACCCGGATCTCAAGACCGCTCAGATGGAGGTGTAAACGGCCCTGATACGGGCATTTTGAGGAAAAAATCTAACGTCTTTCTTACAAAAAAGTAACGTGTTTCGGCAAAAAAGGCTTATGCTTTCCTGAAAACATTCCGTTTTTAACACTTTTGGAGTGTATCTGTTTCGGGTAAAACGGCTAAAATGATGGTTAAACAACTGATTTATGATAGTTGCATGATAGTTAAAAAGGAAACTATCATATCTATATATCATGATATTCAAGTTGTACACAAGAAACATGATGGTATGATAGTTGTTTTTTTAAAATCCATTATAGTGTTGACAAATTTGAACCACAAATGCCGATTTATCCGTTACTTTTCTCTTGAAAGAATAGTAACGGATAAAGTTCAAATCCGATCAGAAAGCACGGACCGCTTTCCGGCGATCCAATTCTGCTTTCAGCATACGAAGTTCACGGCTGGTTTGCCCGGCAACCGAAGTGTTTTCCTCGGCACGGCGGATCAGGTATGGCAAAACATCCCGCACTTTTGCATACGGTACATATTTGGTTACGTTATAACCTTCATGAGCCAGGTTGAAAGAAATATTGTCACTCATACCTAACAGTTGCGCGAAGAAGATACGGGGATCATCGCGCTTTAAGCCTTTTTCATCTATCAGCTTGGCCAATTTATAGTTGCTCTCTTCATTATGCGTCCCCATAAACATTTCGAAACAGTCGAGATGATCCATTGTGAAGCGGACAGCCTCGTCGAAGTTCTCGTCCGTTGCCTGCTTATCCTTACAGATCGGATCGGGATATCCCAAAGCAGCTGCCCTGGCACGCTCGGCTTCCATATAGGCACCACGTACGAATTTCACACCGGCAATATATCCTTTTTCTTTCGCATCGTCCAAAATACGGCGTAAATACGGCATACGGTCATGGCGGTACATTTGCAAAGTAGCAAATACGATCGCACGTTTCTTATTATACCTGCGCATGGCCTCATCGGTCAAAGAGTCGATGGCATCCTGAAAACAATAGTCTTCAGCATCCACAATCAAGCGTACGTCATTGTCGTAGGCACGCTGGCAAAAAGCCATAAAGCGTTCCTTGAACTCCCGGTAAGCTTTTACTTCTTCGATGGTCAATTCCTCTTGCTTTTCGGATACCTTAGCGAGAAGTTCGTCCGTTATGATGGTGGACGGTTTGAATACGGCATAGGCCAGATTATCATTTCCCTTTGCAAAATCAATCGAACGTATGGTTTCCTCAAAAGTAGCTTGTATTCCTTCGGGCGTTTGCTCTCCTTCGGCTGAAAAATCCAAGGTGGAGCGTACATTGAATTTCCGCAGATGGTCGATCGCCTTTGTACAGTCCTGCAAAGTTTCACCTCCGACAAATTGCTTGTATAAAGTCGGCTTGACTGCCCATCCTAACGGAAAATGAATATTCAAAGCAATATTACTTACTACACTGGCACACTTTACCAGCCACGGATATTTGATCGTATTGAACAGCAGATAAGCATTTTTCAGCTCAGACTGCGATTTGGCAGAGAAAGCAATTTCGGTATTATTAAAATCTAACATGGTATTTGATATTAGTTGACAGTTAACGCATTAAAATGAATAGGAATACCGTCTCACAAAATGTGCCAATCACCAATTCATAAGAGAAACTCTTTCATTGGCATATTGGCACATCCTGATTTATCGGCTCATTGATAAAATTAATTACTTTTCTCCAAGAAACGGATAACCATAGCTTGTCGGCGGAACCAAAGCCTCTTTGATACAACGGGCATTTGTCCAGCGAATCAAGTTCAACGGCCCTCCGGCCTTATCATTCGTACCCGAAGCACGCGAACCGCCAAACGGCTGTTGTGCAATGACGGCACCTGTCGGTTTGTCGTTGATATAGAAGTTACCCGCGGCATAACGCAATTTATTGAATGCCATATCGATCGCATAACGATCGCGTGCAAAAATAGAACCGGTCAAACCATACGGAGATGTACGGTCGCAGAGTTCGAGTGTTTCTTCATATTTATTATCATCATACACATAGATCGTGATAACCGGACCGAAGATCTCCTCCACCATACTCTTGAACATCGGGTCCGTAGTCCGGATGACAGTCGGTTCAACAAAGTAACCTACGGACTTATCTCCATTTCCACCGAAAACGATTTCCGCATCAGGAGACTGTTTTGCATAATCGATATAGCTCATGATATTGTCGAACGAAGCTTCATCGATAACCGCATTGACAAAATTCGTGAAATCCTGGACATCTCCCATTTTGATTTCTTTCAGCATATCGCCGACATAGTCCTTTACTTCTTTCCAGAGTGAAGCAGGGATATAGGCACGTGAACCAGCCGAACATTTCTGTCCTTGATACTCAAACGCACCGCGCACAATAGCTGTCGCCACCTCCAAAGCCGGAGCAGAAGGATGGACAAAGATGAAGTTCTTGCCGCCTGTTTCACCGACAATCTTCGGATAAGATTTATAATGTCCTAAATTCTCACCGATCTGACGCCAAAGGGTGTTAAAGGTTGAAGTGGAACCTGTGAAATGGAAACCGCCTAAATCACGGCTGGCCGTTATGACTTTGCCGATCACGCTTCCCTGCCCCGGAATAAAATTGACAACACCGTCGGGCAAACCGGCTTCCCGGAACACTTTCATCAGGAAATAGTTAGAATGGATAGCTGTTGTCGACGGTTTCCAGACTGCCACATTTCCCATCATGGCAGGCGCCATGTTCAAGTTAGAGGCAATGGAAGTAAAGTTGAACGGCGTGAGCGAAAACACGAAACCTTCCAAAGCACGATATTCCATCCGGTTCAGGATACCTGTTTCCGAATAAGGCTGGTCGGCATATACCTGACTGGCATAAAAAGTACTGAAACGAAGGAAGTCGATCAATTCGCAAGGAGCGTCGATTTCTGCCTGGAACGGATTCTTGCTTTGTCCCAACATGACGGATGCGTTCAATATATAACGATATTTAGTGGAAAGCAATTCTGCTACACGCAGCATGACGGAAGCACGTTCTACCCAAGGAAGTTCAGACCATTCCTTATGCGCCTTCATTGCTGCATCGATAGCCATCTGCACTTCTTTCTCTCCGGCCTTATGATAAGTGGCCAATACATGGTGGTGATCATGCGGCATCACGACTTTGCCGGTATTGCCTGTACGGATTTCTTTACCTCCGATAACCAATGGTATATCCCATTCTTCAGAAGAGAGCTGCGCAAGAGCCTTTTTCAAGGATGATTTTTCACTTGAACCAGGAGCGTATGCTTTTACCGGCTCGTTAATAGGCTTGGGGAAACTAAAAATTGCGTTGTCCATAGTATCTCTTATTTATTAAGTGTTCAAAGACTGATTATTTCAGCGCTGTAAACATAATCAATAATTTTCTAAAATAAGAGACAGGAGCGTTAAATTAAATTTAAATCAAAGGAGCCAAGATATTCTCGTCCAGCATCAACAATTCAAGCCGTAGAGCTGTTATCTTAACATATTAATCATCTTAAATGTAAAAAATATGGCTATAAAGAGTGTTTGGATAGAAGAAGATTGTATCGCTTGCGGCACATGCGAAGGCATTTGTCCCGAAGTATTTCAGGTTACAGACCGCTCACGTGTAAATGAAGGCGTAAACTTCAACGATTATGAAGAAGGTATAAAAGAAGCCGCCGAAAGCTGCCCGGTCAGCGTCATCAAATACGATTAAGAAGCTTTCTTATACAGCATCTAATAAATTATTATTCAACAACCTACAGTTTTCTACCGGAAGAAACGTTTGTTTCCTCGGCTGGAAACTGTAGTTCTCTCCGCAGGAAACTATAACTTCTTCAGCGGGAAGCAGCCAATACAAAAAACATCTTCCGCACTTCCTTTCAAAATAACTAAATAACATTACATTCCTCTTTCCTTAGACATTTTGCTTTTTATTCCTATCTTTGGAGCATCATAAATATAATAATCAACGGAGATGAACGAACAGATAAAACAAATTGCGGAGCGTTTGGCCGGACTTCGGGATGCATTGGAAATCACGCCTGAAGAAATGGCCAAGGTTTGTAACCTGACTCCCGAACAGTATATGAAGCTGGAAAGCGGTACTGTAGATATTTCAGTAAGTGTATTACATCAGATTTCACAGGCTTACGGGGTTGAGTTGACCACGCTTATGTTCGGTGATGAACCTAAAATGAGCAGCTACTTTATCACTCGCAAAGGAAAAGGTATTGCCGTGGAACGGACTAAAGCATACAAATACCAGTCGCTTGCCGCCGGGTTTGTCGGTCGGAAAGCAGATCCGTTCATGGTTACCGTCCATCCGGCTCCAGACGGGACACCGATTTATCTGAACTCGCATCCCGGACAAGAGTATAATATGGTACTGAAAGGCCGCATGTTATTACAGATCAACAACAAAGAGCTGATACTGGAAGAAGGCGACAGTATCTATTTCAACTCCGAACTGCCGCATGGAATGAAGGCACTCGATGGAGAAAAGGTCAGTTTCCTGGCAATAATCCTATAAATTGACAATTTAATCATCATGTTAGAAAGATTCATAAACAAGACGACCTTTGAGTCGCAGGAAGATTTTATAAAGAATTTCAAGATAAAAGTCCCGGAGAACTTCAACTTCGGATATGACGTAGTAGATGCATGGGCGGAAGAAGAACCCGATAAGATTGCGCTGTGCTGGACAAACGACCAAGGGGAACACATAGACTTCACCTTTGCCGACCTGAAAAAATATACCGACCAGACTGCCGCTTATTTCCAGTCGCTGGGAATCGGCCACGGTGATATGGTCATGTTGATATTGAAACGCCGTTATGAATTCTGGTTCTCGATTATCGCGTTGCATAAATTGGGAGCAGTGGTGATCCCGGCTACCCACCTGCTGACAAAGAAAGATATCGTCTATCGTGCGAATGCCGCCGATATCAAGATGATCGTCTGCGCGGGCGAGGAAGTGATCACCCAACATATCATCGACTCGCTGCCCGATTCACCCTCTATAAAGAGTGTTGTTTCGGTAGGTCCCGAAATCCCCGAAGGCTTCGAGGACTTCCACAAAGGTCTCGAAAACGCGGCTCCGTTCGTACGTCCGGAACATCCGAACAGTAACGACGACATTTCACTGATGTATTTTACTTCCGGTACAACCGGCAACCCGAAGATGGTAGCACACGATTTCACCTACCCGCTGGGGCATATCGTGACCGGAAGTTTCTGGCACAACTTGCATAAAGACAGCCTCCACCTGACGATTGCCGACACCGGTTGGGGGAAAGCCGTATGGGGAAAACTGTATGGACAGTGGATTGCCGGAGCAACCGTATTCGTGTACGACCACGAGAAATTCACACCGGCCGATATGTTACAGATGATACAGGACTACCGCATCACATCTTTGTGCGCACCTCCTACCATCTTCCGTTTCCTGATACGCGAAGACCTGACAAAATACGACCTGTCGTCCCTCCAATATTGTACCATTGCCGGCGAAGCCTTAAACCCTGCCGTATTCGACACGTTCTACAAACTGACCGGCATCAAGCTGATGGAAGGTTTCGGACAGACGGAAACAACCTTGACCGTCGCCACTTTCCCGTGGATGGAACCGAAACCCGGATCGATGGGTGTCCCTAATCCGCAATACGATGTAGACTTGTTGCGCCCGGACGGAACCCGTGCCGAAGATGGAGAACAGGGACAGATCGTGATCCACACTACAAATGGCAAACCGATCGGTCTTTTCAAGGAATATTACCGGGATGCCGAACGCACACGCGAAGCATGGCACGACGGCCTGTATTACACGGGCGATGTCGCCTGGCGTGATGAAGACGGTTACCTCTGGTTCGTGGGCCGTGCCGACGATGTTATCAAAAGTTCCGGCTACCGTATCGGCCCGTTTGAAGTAGAAAGCGCCCTGATGACGCATCCGGCGGTTGTAGAATGTGCCATCACTGGTGTTCCAGACGAAATCCGCGGACAAGTGGTAAAAGCCACCATCGTTCTGGCAAAGGACTACAAGGATAAAGCCGGAGACGCTTTGGTCAAAGAATTACAAGACCATGTCAAAAAAGTGACAGCTCCGTACAAATACCCGCGCGTCGTCGAGTTCGTAGACGAACTGCCGAAGACGATCAGCGGCAAAATACGCCGAGTCGAAATCCGAGCAACCGACAATGAAAAGAAACACACAAAATAATGGTCAATTGCCAATCATCGATTGGCAATTCAACCGTATTGCGGTCAAGATAGGCAGCAACGTGCTCACCCGCAAGGATGGCACGTTGGATATTACCCGGATGTCCGCCTTGGTGGATCAGGTGGCCAAACTACATCGGAAAGGCGTGGAAGTCGTCCTTATTTCCTCCGGTGCGGTCGCTTCTGGACGCAGTGAGATAAAGGCCAGCAAAAAGCTGGATCCCGTCTCTGCCCGCCAGCTGTATTCCGCAGTCGGGCAAGCCAAACTGATCAACCGGTATTACGAACTGTTCCGCGAACATGGCATGACCTGTGGCCAGGTGCTCACCACGAAAGAGAACTTTGGCAGCCGCACGCATTACCTCAACCAGAAACATTGTATGGAGGTAATGCTCGAAAATAAAGTGATTCCCATCGTGAACGAAAACGACACGATATCGGTTACAGAATTGATGTTCACGGACAATGACGAGCTTTCCGGACTGATCGCCACCATGATGGGAATGGATGCTTTGATTATCCTTAGCAATATCGACGGAATATATAACGGCAACCCATCCGATCCGTCCTCCACGGTTATCCGCGAGATCGACGGCAGCAAGGAAGACCTGTCGGAATATGTACAAACCAGCAAGTCGTCATTCGGTCGTGGCGGCATGCTTACCAAATGCAGCATTGCACAGAAGGTGGCCGACGAAGGCATCACGGTGATCATTGCCAACGGCAAGAAGGACAACATCCTGGTAGACCTGCTCGCCAAAGACAGCCGGACCGTTTGCACGCGTTTCATCCCGTCAAACAAACCTGTCAGTAGCGTAAAAAAATGGATCGCCCACTCCGAAGGCTTCGCCAAAGGCGAGATACACATCAACCGGGGGGCCGAAGAGGCACTGTTAGGTCCGAAGGCGACCAGTATCCTGCTGGTCGGCGTCACCCGGATCATCGGCGACTTCGAGAAAGACGATATCGTCAAGGTTATCAACGAGGAAGGCGTCCAGTTAGGAGTCGGATGCGCAGGTTACGACAGTACGGAAGCACGAGAACTGATCGGCAGCCGGGATAAAAAACCGTTGGTACATTACGATTATTTGTATCTGGATTAACAACAACAAGCATACGACCATGATTAACGAATTATTGCAACATACCCTCGCCACTTCGCACCAGCTTGTCACGCTGGACGATGCCACCATCAACCGCATCCTCATAGACACGGCTTCGGCTTTGCTGACACGCCAAGCCGAAGTCTTGGCTGCCAATGTCGAAGATTTGTCGCGTATGGACCCGGCAAATCCGAAATACGACCGCTTGAAACTGACGGAAGAACGTCTCGCAGGTATTGCAGGAGATATGAAGAACGTCGCCTCGCTACCGTCGCCTCTTGGGAAGCTGTTAAGCGAAACAACACGCCCGAACGGCATGGTGATCCGCAAAATGACCGTTCCCTTCGGCGTGATCGGTGTCATCTACGAAGCACGCCCGAATGTCACCTTCGACGTTTTCTCCCTTTGTTTCAAGAGCGGGAATGCCTGCGTGTTGAAAGGAGGTTCGGATGCCGACAGTTCCAACCGTGCCTTAGTGGCGATTATCCACGACGTACTGACAAGACAAGGCGTCGATCCGGCTGTCTGTACACTCCTGCCGCCCGACCGCGAGGCGACGACCGAGCTGTTGAACGCCGTCGGCCTGGTGGACCTTATCATTCCGCGGGGCAGCAGTTCACTGATCAATTACGTCCGCGACCATGCCCGCGTACCGGTCATTGAGACGGGAGCCGGTATCTGCCATACCTATTTTGACAAAGATGGAGACAAAGAAAAAGGGCGCGAGATCGTCAACAATGCCAAGACACGCCGCGTCAGCGTCTGCAACGCTTTGGATTGTCTGATCGTCCATCGCGACCGATTAGGTGACCTCCCTTATTTGTGTGGAAAACTGTCCGGTAGCAACGTCATTATCTATGCCGACGAACCCGCTTTTGCCGCTCTTTCAGGGCACTACCCTACCGCTTTGCTTCAGCCGGCTACGGCAGACAGCTTCGGCACCGAGTTCTTAGACTACAAAATGGCGATCCGTACAGTCTCCTCCTTGGATGAAGCCCTGCAACATATCTCCCGCTACAGCTCGAAACACAGCGAAAGCATCGTCAGTGAATCGACAGAAGCCATCCGCCGTTTCCAGCAAATGGTCGATGCCGCCTGCGTCTACGCCAATGTATCTACGGCTTTCACCGACGGGGCACAGTTCGGTTTCGGAGCGGAAATCGGTATCAGCACACAGAAGCTACATGCCCGCGGCCCGATGGCGTTGCCTGAACTGACGACCTACAAGTATATCATCGAAGGAGACGGACAAATACGAAAATAGTCCCTGCCTCGGTGTTAGTATTATCATATGACACTAACAATACAGATATAACGGTATTGCCATAAATCAGAAATCATTGTTTATCTTTGTAGGCAGAACAATTTTAAATGAGACATGATATGAGAAACTTCACTTGTGTACAGGATTTGGGCAACCTCAAGCAGGCACTCGCCGAGGCTTTCGAGATTAAGAAAGACCGTTACCAGTTTACCGGGCTGGGCAAGAACAAGACGTTATTGATGATATTCTTCAACTCCAGCCTCCGTACCCGCCTCTCCACCCAGAAGGCTGCCATGAATTTAGGTATGAACACGATGGTGCTCGACGTGAACCAGGGAGCCTGGAAACTGGAAACCGAACGCGGCGTGATCATGGATGGCGACAAGCCCGAACACCTCCTGGAGGCTATTCCGGTGATGGGTTGCTATTGCGACGTGATCGGCATACGTTCATTCGCCCGTTTCGAAAGCAAGGAAGATGATTACAACGAAAAGATATTGAACCAGTTCATCCAATACTCCGGCCGTCCGGTATTCAGCATGGAAGCGGCTACCCGCCATCCGTTGCAGAGTTTTGCCGACCTGATCACGATCGAGGAGTATAAGAAGACTGCCCGTCCGAAAGTCGTCATGACTTGGGCACCACATCCGAAAGCCCTGCCGCAAGCCGTGCCTAACAGTTTCGCCGAATGGATGAATGCGACGGACTACGAGTTTGTCATCACCCACCCGGAAGGCTACGAACTGGACCCGCGCTTCGTCGGCAACGCTCGCGTAGAATATGACCAGAAGAAAGCGTTCGAAGGCGCGGACTTCATCTACGCCAAGAACTGGGCAGCCTATGCCGATCCCAACTACGGCAAGGTTCTCAACACGGACCGCAGTTGGACCGTCGACACGGAAAAGATGGCGTTGACCAACAATGCCTACTTCATGCACTGCCTGCCTGTCCGTCGCAATATGATCGTGACAGACGACGTGATCGAAAGCCCCCAAAGCATCGTGATCCCCGAAGCCGCCAACCGCGAGATTTCAGCACAAACGGTGCTGAAGAAGATATTGACTTCACTCTTGCCGGGGGATTAATCCCCCCGGCTAAAGAATCCCCTGGCAAATATCACAGATTATACGTCAGCGTCACCCACGTCACCTGTGCGTCACGGTTGCGGACCTGGGTCATTTGCAAGTCTTTCGTATCGACGATCGTTGTTTCTTCGAGGCCGTTGAAGATGTTGTTGATGCTCAGGTTGGCACGCAGCTTGCGGTGCATGAAATATTGGGAGATACCGGCATTGACACTGGAACGGTGCTTGATCTTTCCCTGCGGGGTCAACTGGTCGGAGATGTAAAAGCCATCGAGCTGCAACTCCGTTGTCGGCGTGATGCTGATGTTGACAGAGCCTTTGATATCGCCGCAGACCATCGACTTCTTCCGGTCATAACCGATCGTGCGCCCGTCGATCTCATCCCGATAGATATCACCTGACAAACCGAGAGACAGCATACGGATCGGTTGCCAGGTTGCGGACAGTTCAAAACCGAATGTCTGGCTATGGCCGATATTCTCTTTTGTCCAGATCGTTCCGTTTTCCCCTTCATCCAGGACTTTGTCCATGATGCGGTTCTTCTTATTCCGGTAATACAGGCTCGGTGAGAACCGGAAAGCAGAAGTAGCATACGAATAAGACAACTCGACCGAATGGATCATCTCGTCTTTTAAATCAGGATTCCCCTTCCAGACATGCGTAGCGTCGCTACGGTCGGTGAACACATTCAGGTAGCTGCCGTAAGGCCGGATTACGCGTTGCACATAGCTGAGAGCCAACTCCCCGACTTTATCCGCCCGGTAGCCCAACTTCAAACGGGGGAAGAGATGGAAACGAGAAGTGCTCTTAACCATCGGTATCTTTTCAAGCACATCGTCGGTCTGATAACGCGTATCTATCTTTTGCCAGTTCAGTTCACCTTGTACGCCCGCTTCGGCACAGAAACCGCCCCATTTCTTTTCCAAAGCAGCCAGCAACAAATTCGTACGGCGATTAAAGTTATATTCATTTTCTTTCTGCGGGTCGGACTGCCACTCTCCGGCAGCCAGTTTGTTCCCGTAAGCGTGATAGCTCTCATCCTTGAAACGCCCGATGTATCCTACCCGCAAATGCCAGTCATCGGCAAAGAGTTTTCCGTAGAGGACAGACAGGTAATAATTATTCTTGTCCTGATTGACATAGTAATTATCCTCGGCAATGATCTTGCCTGTTTCCGGCTTCTCGTTCTTGTATTCGTTATCTTCGTCATACCCGAAATTATTGTAATTGAACACGACGTCCAGACGATCCTTCGGATTGTCGAAGGTATGGTTCCAACGCGCCTCTGCGGCATAGGCTTCCTGCCGTTGGTCGTTATAACGGTGGCGGAACATCACCGGTTGCAGATTCCCGTCCACCAGCTTATTGTTATGGATCTTCCCGTAGCGGCTGTAATCCATCAGGTTATACAGACCGTAAACCGTGATCAGGTCGTTTGCCGTCAGGTCATATCCGACACTCAGATCGGCGAGATGCACATCGGGGCGGGCGGACGCATTATTGTTCATGACGGTTGTCCCCCCTTTGTTCGTCGTCGACTTGCTGAACGTACGCTTACGGAACTCCCGGCGATAATTATATTTTCCGACAATATGAAACTTGCCCGGATGCAAATTCAGGATCGCACCGGCATTATAACGTTCCTGGAATCCGGCTCCCAACGTCAGGACCAGAGGCGAATCAGTGGCCGTATAAACAGCAGACGACAGGTTCAGAATCCCTGCATCTCCATCCGGCACAAGCCCGATGGAAGGAGTCGACGTCATCGACACCCGGTCGAAGAACAGTGCCGGAAGCTGGATCAGCATATCCCCGCTATACTCTTCCAGCAAGCCGTAGGGCACTCCGTTTATCAGCAAGCCGGGATTATTGGAACCACGGAACGTGATTCCTCCCTCGATATCCGTCACAACGGAAGGCAGCAGGCGGAATACGTCGGCTGTCGTCCCCGTCAGGCCACTCAGGTTGCTGTCCACCTGCAGGCGTTTCACTTCCCCACCGGTCAAGCCTCCAAAGCGTTTTCCCTGGATTTCAACACTCTGCAACGAGACAGTTTTATCTACAGGAACCTGTGCGAAAACAGACAGGCTCAGGCAAGCAATAGCCGGAAGGAGTAATAGTGTTCGTTTCATATATATAAATCACATAAGTTTAAAAACAAAAAAAGTCTGTATGTTACATGCATACAGACTGTCCTCGTCACTGATTGCCGAATGATTATTCAGCAGGAGCAGCTTCAGTTTCAGCAGCCGGAGCTTCAACAGCAGTTGAATCACCTTCAGCAACCGCAGTTTCTTCTGTTGTAGCTTGTTCAGCAGGAGCGACAACTTCTTCTACTGTAGCTTCTGTTTCAGTTTCTGCAACTTCAGTGTTTTCTGCTGATTTGTTGCCACAAGAGGCGAATGATACAGCTGCGATAACAGCAGCAAATGCAACTAACTTTTTCATTTTGTTTTTTAATTTAAACGGTCTATAATATCTTCTTGTCTTAAAACGATGCAAATGTATGTATTAATCAAATATGTTGTACAACATATTGCGCTTTTTTTCAAAATATTTTATACACAAGCCTCAACAATTTGATTTACAGACCATATAAACTAATCAATAGTTGCTATACAAGTAACGCTTAATACTTTTCTTAGGCGTCTTTTCGAATTCTGTCGGATACAATTGCAGGGCGGAAACAGCTTCGTAAGGTGCTAAATACACGGTGCGGTGTGAGCCGGGCGCATGGGAAACCTTCTGGCACGGTTACTTCG
>OGXM01000281.1_pt1 | contig 34059 bp, 47 predicted proteins | sample 1576271 | NCBI WGS metagenome assembly OGXM01 (sample SAMEA3541579, study PRJEB24748) | human gut metagenome | biome: human gut; feature: human-associated habitat; material: faeces | place: China | collected 2012 | reverse complement strand
TGCGAACCTATATTACTTGTCGTTATTGCGGTATCGGAATCTTGTTTATTCGAGTTTAGGGTACTTAACGCTCCTGTCACAGTTCCATCTCCAAGCGTTGATATATCTGTTGTTCCCATCTTTGATAGCAACCATCTTACATTTTTGAAGATAGTAGAAACTTTGCTAAAAATCGAAGCATGTGTTTCTTTACTCGCTAATAGTGCCGGAGCTGTAGAATCTCCTGTCAAAGAATCATTAGATGTAAATGTGACAGTGTTGCTTTGGCTATCTCCGTCGGCAGGTAACGCTCCTATGCTTGCGCATGTAATATTTACATTTCCACGCCCAAAAACTTTATCTTTCTCTCCTTTTACACCTGTTACAGGACTTCCGGCTAAGACATCCCATTTACCCGATTCTGTCTTATAAACATTGCTTCCGGCTGGCTCTGTATGCCCAGCTCCATCAACAAAATCAGATGTTGTTACAAACTCGTCGGAGATGTTATACATATCTCCGGCACTTGCAGATGATACAGACGGAAGATTAGCAAAAGTAACAGTTCCCATAGGTCGCAATGCTCCGCTAAACGATTCAGAGATGGCTTTTGCTTGTTCGTAATACTTCTTTGCATTAGCTTCGGAAGTGGCGGCGTTAGATGCACTTGTGGATGCAGCCGCCGCTTTTGATGTGGCTGTGGATGCACTATTACCTGCCGATGTCGCACTTGATGCCGCTTCACTTGCCTTTGTGCCTGCTGTTGACATGCTTTCAGCTGCGGATGATGCACTCTTGCTTGCATTGCTCTCTGACGTTGCAGATTTTGTTGCAGATGCACTTGCTGATGATGCACTTGATGCCGCTTCACTCGCCTTAGTGCTTGCAGTACTAGCCGAATTAGCAGATGCAGATGCACTCTTTCTTGCCTGTTCACTGTAATATTTAGAGTTATCGGTATCTTCGCCATCACGAACACCTGAACCGCCGATAGCGTATGATTGTGATAACTTAGCATTGTCGTATGCAGAATTACTACTTGTCGTTGCTGAATTTGCCATGTTTGTCGCTTTGGCTGCCTGTTCTGTTATCTTAGCAAGATAGCCTGTTTCAAGCATCGCATCAGTAATTGAACCATTCTTAATAAATGCAGAAATGGCTCCTGTTTTATTGTTAATCGAAAATGCGATTGTCGCAGAATCCTCGAACTCGTATTGTGTAATAAGCGCAGACATATCTACATATTGTTTAGAACCATCTGATAACGTAAGAACAAGTCTCTGATTTACATAATCGTACGAAAAATTCACAGCAATTTTTTCTAGGTTTGTATCATAATCTACGTGTGAACCGTTCTTGTACGTTACAGTAATAACGCCTGTATTGCTATTTAATGACACATCTGCAACCATGTCATTTACGACTTGCATATCTGCCTTAACGGTGTCAAGCGTTATTATTCTATCATCTAGCTTGTCGATTGCACTATCACCAGCATTTAGGTTTGTTGCGTTCAATGGTGTGTTTGTGCTTGGTCGATTCAACCAATTTATTCTATTGAATATCTTACTCCATCCTTGTGACATAGCTATCTACCTCCTAACTTCTTCTCTAACTCTGAAATTCTTTCGTTTTGCGATTGCACCGTTGCTACAAGGTCAGCGATCAGTTCCTCATATCGAATTGCCTTACCTCCCTTTTTCCCTGTGTCAATATTTGCATCACAGTAAACTCCCCAATCGCTCTGCATAGAATCGTGAAGCTCCTGTGCGATAAATCCGTGATGCAGGCGATTGGATGTGCCATCTTTGTACTTATATTCAACAGGATTCAAGGAATAAATAAAGTCACTAGAATTTTTTGTGTCTAGTGACTGAATATTTATCTTGATGCTTTTGTCTGAGGCAATAACCGGCGAAGATCCCAAATATGCAGTTCCGCTCGTAAAGAAACCAGCCGTTTCCACTTTAGCATAATCTCCGGTTTTTGGGTATCCATCTTCATATACTCCAACGCTCGTCGGTGTAATTATCGTGTGCCTTAATTTTGCTCCAAGAATAGATATTAACTCCTGCATAATTAAATAACCGACATTGTCTTCATATCCTTCTGCTGACAATCTCATTTCTGAATACTTTTGTCCATTGTAATAAAATTCACTCTTAAATGTTTTTGCATTGATGTCGCCTTCGATGTTTGCGTCATTGCAAGTCATTTTTCCTTCTTTCGTAACGCTGAAATTATCAGAAGTTATTGCAATATTCTTACCTGTAAGATTGATTGTTCCTCCGGACAGAAGATTGATTACATCACTTGCAGACAGCTTTATATTATCTGCGTCAACCTTAAATTCTGTTCCGCTTCCTGTATCTCCGATAAGCGATACTTGAACAATTTTGCCTGTTTCAGAATCCACGCGTAAGACAATTTGCTGTTCAGTTTGTTCAATTCTTGTAGACAGTTCGCTTTCTGCGTCCGTTGCGCGCTTAACTTCCGATTCCAACCCCTTTTCTGTCACTTGCACAGAGGTCTTAACTCTCTCTGTCGTTTTATTCAGACGTTGAAGTTGTGCGGTTACACCGTTCATATCGTTTTCAAGCATTTCTTTACCTTTGCATAGATAAGCATCTCGAAGTGCCTTAATTCCGGTTAAATCACGTTGAAACACATATGCTTCAAATCCATATCCGTTAACTTCTCCGCTGATAAAATCGCCACACTCTACGTATGGTTGTCCCTTTATCTTTGACGAATTGATCGGCCTGTATGATATGCTTGATATCTTACTCAACAGCGCATTTGCAAGTGCCATAATCGTCTCGTGTGTCTGCCCTATAATTACGAAGTTATCTTGCACGTAATATGGATTTTGGTTATTCTCTGTGATTACCTGTGCGCCATCTGAATCCACGATTATTACTCCGTCGATATTTGATGTGAAAAAGTCCTCAACAAGCGGATGCTCATACATAAGTGACGTAGAAATATTGAATGAATTTTCACTATCTCCACTTCCGGCAGATGGGTATAAGTCGTTTGCCGGGAATAAATCATCAGCCGGCAACAACATAGAAGATTCAAGTGACAAATAATCAAGCTTGCCATATCTATCCATCCGACCAAACACACCGCTAATTTCACATATCTGTTTCATCAGAGAAAGTCCGTTGATTCCGTTTGACGAATCAAGCTCTTTGGTAAGCATTACATTATCTGCAATCAGCGTGACATCGTTCTGCTCCACTCCGACATAATTGCAAAGGCTATCCCTAAAATTCTTAACGCTGATAGGAAATGTAAGGCTGTCATACCAATCTTTAACATCAACATCGAAATACCGCATTTTATCGTATGCGGTCAGTTTCTTATAGTCTTTGCCAGCATATTTCTCAATCGTTTCCACGTAGAACACGCCCAACGGAATCTCTGTTTTTTTGGTGATAAGTACCGGCTCGATTTCATATCCTTTAATTCCGCTATTCAAATTGAATACTGTCAATTCAAAGCTGGATGCATTACAACCGCCGAATTTAAGTTGTTCTTCTTCACAAATTGATTCGTGCAATGTCATTTGCTCTGAAAGCACGTCCAAACCCTTAATCGTTGGAAATGCATTATCCTTAAATTTCACTTCTAATTCGATTGGCGTTCCATCTTTGATATATAATTTTTTAATATCTTCCGAAATCTTAATCATACTGTTTTTACTCCATAAGAAATCCATGCCATTCTTGTTGATAGATACTTGATTTCCTTTTCATCAGCAAAGTACATAGTCGGTTCAAAATCAGCCATGTACATATCACTTGTCACATACTTATTTAATTCAGGCACATATACTTCAACACTTGCTTTTTTCTCAACTGCATTTGTATAGTTGGCTTGAATATTCGCAAAAATGCTTGACACCTGCGTATTATCAAGCATATTTCGTGTCTCAAATTCAACTTTCGGTGCAGTATTTTCCAAAGCCGTTCTATGTAAAATTCCATTTACATCACGTGTTGAATCCAAGTCTTGTCCGTAATTCGTTGCCTTGTAGCTTTCTGCCTTAATCATCGAAAGCGGAAATATGTAATTGCCAATCTTAATTAAATAGCCTTTATATGCCATCTAACCACCTCACATAAAAAGGGCAGACACATTTACGTGCCTACCCTATAAATTCTTAATATAACAATGGATTTGTACCTGTCCGGTTGTACGCTTGTCTGTTTGACCGCTTCACGCTATCGAATATATCGTTTGATGATATACCTGTATCTTTCGCAAGCAACTGTCTAAGTAATTCGTTCTGTTCTCGTAATAATCGGTTTTGATCTGCCTGTGACATTGACATTCCATCTACAATTCCGCTTGCAATGTCTGTTGACATCCGACCGGTATCAATAACTGTCGACGTGCTTGTTGCCACATCTGTGTTGATTGATGATGCAATATCCGCTGACATATCAGCTAAATCTTGCAATGGGTCTGTAAACTGCAAGGATGTGTTGAATGCAGATGTCAAATCCGTAGCCATTCCGCTTGCATCACTTAACAACTTAGGCATGGCACTTTCCATACCCAAACCGATGCCGGGTGGCAAGAATTGACCGATTTCTTTATTCCATAATCGAGACGGAGAATGAATACCAAACGCACGTTTTAATGCGGATGTCAATCCTCTTGCAAGAGACACGATACCGCCGACAAGTCCGGCTGGTCCTGTGTTATTCCATCTGTTTGTTAAGCCGATTCTAAGTCCGTTGACAAGGTTTGCTCCGATCGGGTTCCAATTTTCTCGTTGAATTATTCCGCTTGTGTTCTTAGTGTGTTTTCTTGTATCGGATTCAACACCGCCCCATTGATTATTTGCTCCACCGCGAAGTCCGGCTAAAGCACCGACAAATGCGTTAGTAACGTTCTTACCGCCGCTTGATGAATCCGCTTTCATCTTGGCAAATTTCTGTGCCATATCGGATGCCATACCATTAAGAGTTGTGCCAGAACTGTTCTTCATTCCTGTTAAAGCATTAATCACAGACAACGACATACCATTAGCTGAGCTTGTAGCATTTTTACTCATAACAGAAAAATTGGTTGTAGAATTTCCTGCCATTCCTTGAATACTTGTTACAACCGACCCAGCCATTCCTTGTACGCTTGATGTCGTATTCTGTGACATATTTTTGACACTGTTAGATGCGCTGTTGTTCATGTTATTGTAATCGGAAACTACATTATTTTTAGTCTGCTTAACAAGCGACGTTATTTGATTTTTCCCATTTGCAACAGAAGCTCCAACATTGGCTAATCCGTTTTTAGTCTTTCCATCGACATCTTTCCCCGTTTGTTCCACATATCCAGGAATCAATTTTAAAAATCCGTTGAATTTTTCAGTCATCTTCCATGAAGCTTTTTCGATTGCTTCACTCAAATGTTCAAATGTATCGCTTCCTGTTTTCCCTGTCTTTTTGAGTGGTTTCTCTCCTTGAGCTACTGTCTTCCACACTCTTTGCACTGATGGTGGCAATTTTTCAATTTGTTCGTTAGCATTTTCTATCGCTTTTTTTCTGTTTTCGATTTCTGTTGCCCAATCAGTTTCTCCTTCTTTTACTGTCTGATATAATCCGGCAAGTGCTTTAAACGGAGTATCATATTCTTTGTAATATGAAGCCAATTCGCTGTCTCCAAGTGATTCTGCAAGAGATGCAAGACCTGTATTTACTTGTTTCCCGATCAATTCTCCAAGTCCAAGACCTGCAGCAATGGCAATTCCTATTTGCCCCAAAGAAGCTGTTGCGGCGCTTGTCTTAAAGTAAGCCGCCATTCCGCTAAGCAAACCACCGCCTGCCGCATTTCCTACGGAAGAAGATGCAAAATGAGTAACTATCGCATTTGTGATTGCATTTTTTGCAGCCGATGTAAGATTGACAGCAGTAATCGCAACGCCAAGAGAAGCAATCGTAAGGCCAATCGCCTTTGCAATGTTTACATTTCCCTCTTTGTCTACAAGCCACTTTGCAACCAAGTCTGCAAACTTACTGAACGATGTATTTTCGTATAACCAATTTCCAACTTTGAAACCAACTACTGCGGTTGTAATTGAGATAGAAATTGCTTTGCTAATAGGAATGGTTTTATCGCCAATTCCTGTTGATATTTCCTTTGCAAGCAAATTCTTTAACACACCTGCGGCTATTTCTTTACCGCCATGCATCCACTTAAAAGCACCGATGGCAATTACAACTGTGTCAAGGTCTAATTCGGTAAGGAAGTCAACACCACCCTTTAATACATCCGACCAAGATATATTTTTAAGTGCTGTGAATACTGTATCTTCGATTCCGTCTACCCAACCATTGATAGCTTTTGCAAACTTCTTAAAATCAAAGTTTTGGAAAAATCCGTTTATTCCGGATGCAATAGACAACCCAAGATCGTCAAAATCAAAGTTGTCTGTAAAACTAAGCGATGCAGTAATTGCAGTATTTAATGAATTTGCAATAGTTTTTCCTGTTGCATAGAAAAGTTGTGGAGATATAAGGCCTGTTAAAAAGTCCGCCAATCCTTTACCGAAATTCTCCGCACCCTTGTAAGCACTATCCCAATCAATGCTTTCAAGTTCTTTCGTCAGATTTATTCCGATGTATTCTCCGAGTCCTCTAAGGTTAGAAATGGCACTCTTGTAAAGTCCGTCTGTCTCTGTGACATTAAACTTCATTCCACCGCTTGAACCACCGGAAGATGCACCGCCACCACCACCAGAGCCACCATTACCGCCGGAACCATCGTTAGGCGTATTCAGTACATTCAGTTCGTCGAAGCCTTGTAATTGTTGCTTTAATTTCTTGGCATTATCAGCCGCTTTTCCTGTGCCGGACGCAAGGTCGTCTGCACCTGTTGCCGCATTCTCGAAATCATCAGCAAGAGCGCCACGTTGGATTTCCAATTTCCATCCGAATATTGCTCCTAAAGCATTAACAATACTTTCTGAAAAATTGATAACCGCATCCAAGCCTTTATTAAGTGCTTGAAGCAAAGGCTTTAACATGTTGATGCCGGCATTACCCCATATAGCACCAAGTCGCTTGAAATTCTCTCCAAGTAATCGCACTTGGTTGTTCCATGTATCAGCGGTTCTTGCAAAATCGCCTTGTGCCATTGTGGTTTGCGACATAACGTACTGATAGCGAAGCATTGTCTTTTCGGCTTGCGACATCGAATCAATATTTGCATTCATGCCATTATTCATCGCCCATTGCTTCAATGTTGCCTGTGTAAGGTCAAGGCCATATTTACGAAGCGGAACGACCATTCCGGTATATACCGCTTGTAAATCTTCCGCAACGTCAGCCTGTGACTTATCATAGAATGATGCAATATCACCAGCCAACTTAGTCAGATTCAAAGACACATCTGCCATATCATCGGATGCTTGTACATAGCCATCTGTGGATTTTGCAAGGAAGTTGTTCGCATCTCCGACCTGTTTTGCGGTAATACCCATAGCAAGACCCATTGATTGATATGTTGATGCATATTTCTTAAATGACAATTCGGACATTCCAAGCGTATAAATCGCACTCTTAGCCTGTTCTTCGACCTTATCCATAGATGGTCCGAAACTGTGCGATACTACGTTCTGAACCTCTGTCAAAGCACCGCTTATATCTATTGCTTTACGGAATACGCCCAGCGCACGGAACAACATCCAATACGTCGCATATACCTTACCGATTGCCGATGCAAGGTTAAATGAGTGCTTAGATGCTTTCTTTGCAGAATTTCCCCAACTATTCAGAGATGATGTAAGTCCGCGTGTCACACTGCCTACACGATTGCCATTCGACGCAAGTTGTCCGATTGCCTGTGTCATTTGGATAATATTCGCATTTACTGTCGGTGCGGTTGACATTGTTTGCATAAACCGCTTCAATGCTTCCGCAAGCGCATCAAGGTTTGCGGCGGTCTGTGCAGTTCTGTTTCCGGCAGATGCAAGAAGTCCTAACGCCGATGCAAACTGTATTGTGTTTTCTGATACAACGCCAGCCTTTGACAGCGAATTTATCAGACGTTTAAGGTTTGCCCCTAATAGTGGTAATGCTGTGCTTGTTGCCTGTGCATTTGCTCCGGCACTCGCTAATCTCGACACCGCATTTACAACTTGAATTGTGTTACTTGCAACACTTTTAGAACTGCTTAGCGCAGATGTAAGTTGATTTATGTTCGCCCCTAACTGTGCGAAATTCACGGAGTTAAGGCCGCTCACATTTGAATTTGACAGTCTTGTAATTGAATTTATAAAATTCACAAGGCCTTTGTTGTCAAAATTTAAACCGCTAAGCGTTGCAATTCCACTTGCAAGCGGTGTCAACGTGCTTGATAACTGCGATAGCTTTGCTCCATCCACCGCTTCAAATTTCTGTATACCCTTTGCAATTCTCGTAAAATCGGACAATTTCACGCCTTGAAAGTTCTGCATTGCGCCACTAAGGATATTTACACCACTTGCCAGCTTTTGCAGGCCTTTTGTGTCTACGCCGCCAAGAGACTTTGACAGAACACCCAATTTATTTATGAGTTTGTCGATTTCGTTATTTGCCTTTTGCGCTTCCGCTCCGATTTTAATTTGCAAGCTATCAATTTCTGTCGCCACGATTCCACCAACTTTCTGTCACATATTAAAAAAGACGGTACAAACTCATGTTGTACCGTCTGTATTCTTCTCAACTTTTGGATGCTCTAATTCATAATTTGCCTGCATAGCAAGAAGTCCAGCCAAAAATGCTTCACGTTGCTTTTGCAAATCTTCTTCCTTTGTTTCCATAGCCAAGATAACAGGTTTTTTCATATACTTTCCTTTTGGATTCTTTGCAAAGTTTGCTTCAATAGCAACCGCAACCGCAGACATAGTATACTGACCATTCATCCAATTTAAAGCATCTATCTGTTTGATTTTTTGCTTATATCCGTCACGTACATATTCCAATTTCCTAGGATTCATATGCTTAAATTCCTCATACGAAATTCCCATAGAATATGCAGATGGGAAGAAACCCTTCCATATTACTTCGTGGACGCTTTTGAACTCTTCTTGTGGTCTTGTGGCACTACCTTCGGTGTCTGTTCCGAATTCTCTTCCTGCTCCATTGCCTGATTCATGGTCTCGATCATCTTCTCGATTCCACTCATCACGAAAAAACCGTCATTCTCCATGCATGGCATCAGCACTTCGTTGTAAACATCCGTGCAAGACTTCTTTTCTTGTTTCATATATTTTTTCAACAGAGTTTTCGCTTCATCCATAGATACCGGGTTATGTTCTAAGCATCCGGCATAAATAGCAAGCACGCAAATCTTAGGGATTGTCGCAAGCATCTCACTTGTTCCATCAAGCATTGCAACCGCAATATTGTTTCCCTCCTGTGCCGACCGCGCAATATAGATGCCTGATTTAACCTCAAACATCTTCTGTACAAGATCGCCCACCTCTACTGCATCGAAACCAAACTCTAACTTATATTCTTTTCCATCAACTGTAATTGTTTTCATATTTTAATACCTTTTACCTTTCCTCCTACGCTATACATAGGAAAGGGGCAGACCGAAGTCCGCCCTTTTTGTTCAATGTTTTATTTTATTCATCAGCATACGATGAATAGCTGTTTACCGCATTCGATTCTTCGTCACTCATCACTGCGGTATCAGAATCTAACGAGTGACTAACTATTCCCCCGGCGTAAATGCCACGGATGTATCCATTCCCTTGTACTCTTCAATCGTAAGATTCATCTCGATTGTGAGTAATTCGTTCTGCCCGATTTCCGGCTGTGGAATCTGCTCTGGTGGCTGTGCTACAACAAAGAACGACTTCTCGATTCCCGGAATGATTGTCTCAAACCACATTCTCTTTCCACCGGACAATGCCTTGTACTCTGTGATAAGAGCCTGCCACTCTTCGATTGTTTCTGCTGTAAAGTTTACTGTTACAGGGAATGATCCGCCTGTGTCCGCACGTCCCTTTACGTATCTGGTTATGAAATCTTCCAAAGCAGATGCGTCAATCTGTTCCGGCTCAATGTTGATACCAGCTATTGCGTTGATACGTGTTAATTGCTTAAATGACGTTGGCTTTGTTCCAGCGGTTGCTTCCGTACCATAGCCGAATGTAATTCCAAGTGTTGAAATACCTGCTGCTGCCATCTTTTTTACCTCCTTAAAAATATGCATAAAAAAAGAACCCAAAACAGGTTCTTAAATTATTTATCCATCAATCTATCATTTGCTCCGAGTATTCTTCTGAATCTCGCAACGCTCCTATATACTGTTCCGTCAGACTTAAATTCCGGCATTGGTGTTGCCTCAAACCTCATTGTCTTAAATATGTCTGCAACTATTGCAAGCATAAGCTTCGCATCGTATTGCGACGTGTTTGTGAACGTCTGAACCTCAAACGTGGTTAAAACTCCGTTGATATTCTGACCGTCCAACGTCCGTCCTTGCTCTGTTCCGGGCAATTCGTGAACGTAAATTGTCGGAAATGTTGGTTTTGATAATCTGCTTTCAAGGTTTGTGATTGTAACGCCTTGTTTCCACTTCATATTTGGGAATTTCTTTCTTAAATTTGGAATTGCATATGAATTAAGAATACCCAAAACTTTTGTTTCATTTTCATACGCCCAAGTGTTATCAACCATTCTTGAATACCTCTTTTACAGTTTTCTCAACTAACTTCATGAGTTGAAGAGATGTATAATACATAAAAGGTCGGCTTGGCATACCTTCTGTAAAATACCAATTCCCATCATCACCCGGATAGAACCATCCATATCTACCATCTGCAAGCTGCCTAATTGTCTTACCACTTGCATAGTTCCATGTTACGCCATCCGGCAATTTCCCCGGATAAGGTGATTGCTTACCAACAATTCCGGTTCCGAACTCAACGAACATCGCATGATCTGTACCAGCCACAACCGCCCATACACCGCCGCCTTTTGTGATTCCTTCATATTCAGAATGAATACTTGAAAGAAGTTCCGAAGTGAATACTGCATCAAGGTCTGCAATCTGTACTCTCGCAATCTCTACGCCTTTTTCAGCCAACTTTTGAGCAACAATTTGACATTTGTACGTCAAACTATTTTGGTAGTCTCTAAGCTGTTTTATCGCGTTTTGAATGCTTGATTGAGACAGACAATTCATGCTGATTGTCTTTTTCCGTGACATGCCATCACCTACTCTGCGTTTTTCACATTCTTACGAAGCAAATAAAGGTCAACTGTCAATCCTTCATCTGCCACACCTTTGACGATGTAATCTGCCGACGTTGAATCAATGATTGTCTTTTCATTGTCCTTATAACCAACTTCCGACCGCTTCCATATCAATGCACCTTCCACAAGCGGAAATGCGTTTTTGTCTGTAACAAGTTGTGCATAATTAGTCGAATCGTCAATTCCAAATTCCTTTGCGGTTGCTTCGCTTAACTTATTGCTGATAGAAGAATAAAAAATAACAGGCTCCGTATATGCTTCAATCGGCTCTCCTGTTACTTCTGGTATTTTGTTTCCATCTTCATCCAAATATGGAATAAATGTGCCATCATCATCCGTATAGCCGGTGTAGATGATATTCCCATCTTCATCACGTCTGTACTGTGGTTGCAATCCAAGGCTAAGTGAATACATCATCTTTTGCTTGTTGATTTCCAACGACATTTACTTCACATCCTTACCAAACCGCTTCCATAATTCGGATAGTTTCTCCCATCCGAACATGGCGACAAAAGCCACAATAAATCCTGCAATTACGGATGCAACGATCATATACCATATAATTTCAGCTTTGATATACTGCATATAAGCGATAAACGCTGTTACAGTAAGAGCGATAGAAAGCACAAATACAACTAAGTCGGTCGGAACACTCTTAAATATGCCTTTAATAACCTGTGTAATTACAGACACAACAAATGCCAAACCTCCAACCACCGCAAGTAAAATTGTTGCGTTGCTTAATAATTCCTGCATTATTCTTTACCTCCGTTCTTTAAGTGTATTTGCTTAATTTCCTCATACATTTTTGTTATCATTCCGTTTCCACCAAGAGCGTGATACGCATCGTACATTTCAGAAAAATTCTGATATGCATAAGACGGTATTTCTCCAAGTGCAACGTATTTATCGTGGTACTCTATAAGTTGCACACGCAAAAGTAACATTGTTCCTTTACTGTTTGCATCCTTATCTTTCTTTTGTTGCTTTAGAAGCCAGACAATATATCCTAGCATTATTGGAAGAACGACCGTATATGTCTGTAACAAAAACTCTTTCATTCTGTAGCTCCTATTTCTCTTATAGTTGGTACACCGCCCACCACCCTTGATGTGTACCGCCTGCTACCGCATCCGAACCTCAAACACGATAACGCACAATCTTCTTTTATAATGCCTTTACAAACGGATATACACCCACAAACAAGCTGTCTCTATCTCTCCAATGGCGCGATACTCCATTTTCTGAATAACTCGTCATGTAGTTCTCGCCAGCTTGTGAATAGTCGTACACAACAAGGTTTACTATGACACCCTCAAAAGAGTTCATATCTTCTTCAATCATTTCCTGTGTGTAAGAATCTGGGTAGCACCGTTTTGCAACAACATCTTTTTTTGCTTGCTCAATTAGTTGTTCAATAAGCGGATTGTCTTCGATTTTATCAAACAAAACAACATCTTTTCCGTCAGCCTTCTCCATATGAAATTGTTTCAATCGAATTTTGACTTGTTCTAATGTTGTCATTCCTTATCTCCTACAATCCGAATTTTGCGATCAGAATCTTTTTCAATTCTGAACCGCTGATCTCTTCTGAGTTGTCAATTCCGTACATCTTAGCCAAACCTTGCAGATCAGAAGTAGACATACGGTTGATCTCTGTCTTTGTATAGTTTGACGTTGGTGGTGCCATATAATTAGGCGGTGCCGGATTTTTGCTATCTTCCGGCACCTCGTCACCAGACTTATACCAAACGCCATCCTTAATAACAATATACGGATACTTCATGGCGTCCTCCTTACTCTTCCGAATGAACCTCGTAAACGAAAGTGCTGTCCATGTTTTCGTAAGATGGAAGAACGACCTCTGATGCAAACGTAGACATCTTCATTGGTGGTCCGTACTCGACCTTTGTTGCAACAGTAATACCTGTTCCATACTGTGTAACATCAACATCTGCAACTTGTCTTGCAGTTCTTTCCTCCGGTGTGGTACCAAACCACGTATTACCAAGATTTCCTTCTGGAAGAAGTGTAACCTTATCATCCGGATAGAAGTAATGCTCTGTTCCGGCTTCGTCTTTATACATCTTGTCATAAAGAACGATTGTGAGCTTCGTTCTCTTCTGCACAACAGAAATTACAGTATCATCGTCAACCTCAATGGTTGCTGTAAGATTCTGTGCAAGAATAGAATTTCTGATCTGTGCATTTTCAAGCAGATACTGGAATGTGTTGCTGTTCATAAGAACGTACTTGGCAATCTTGCCTTGCTTCTGCAGCTTCTTTCTTGCGTTGTTCAAATCTGTAAGTGGCTTTGAATTTGTTGTATCATTCCACATGCTTGTTCCAGACAGCTTTGCATAGTGATCAGATGCATATGTTCCGTCCTTATCATAGTCGTAAGCATACTGTACACCATCACTCTCGATAGCAATTACAGGATGTCCTGCGTTTGTTGCAAGAAGTGACATTCTCATTCGCTCTGGTACAACCTCTGCTCCGCTTACAAGATTGTTTGTATCGTCATATACGCTTGCCAACGCACTTGCAAGGTACGGATCATCTGCTGATTGAATACGCTCAATTTCCAGCATTTCTTCCTCGCCAACTTCCATTCCTTCGCGGAAGAACGCCATCTGTGTCTTTTCCTTTGCAAGTCCTTTTCTCGCACGAAGAGTAGGAATTGAATCAAAGTTTGATGGTGCAAGTGAAACAGGCAATCCCTTATGTGTCTTAATCCAGCTAAGATCAAGTCCCTGCTTCTTTCTCTCTGGGAACCATTGAAGTCCAAGATATGGAATCTGGTTACTAGCGTTTTCTGTGGCAGTAAGTGCAATCGACTTACTATCTAATACTTCGTTGATTAACATCTTCTTTACCTCCTGTATTACTCAAACACAATCATCGGGAGTGCTGTCGTTACACCTTCGGCATATGTTACTCCAGAATGTTTCTCTGCAACGCTCTTATCGATATATGCCTTTTTAAGTATTACTCCCTGTGGTCTGTCCTCTGTTACGTCGAATTGCAAGATACCGATAACTGTTGCTGTGTTATCTACCTTTCCAGTCTTTCCGATTGGCGTTCCGGCCTTTACAATCTTTCTGCCATCGCTTGTTTTTGCTGTGACATCCGAAAAATCAAGTGTCATGGCGATAGCTTCTTTTGGCGATCTCTTAACAATCTGAACATCGCCAGCATAAGTAGTCTTATCAAACTGCATATTTGACATGTTTAATTACCTCCTAAATAATGTGACAAAACGTCATTGCTTTTTGTATTGTTTGAAACAAGTGATTCAGCTATTTTTTCAGCTTCTGTCTTTGTTCCTTCACCGCCAGCACTTCCACCACCAGGAACATCTTGCATTCCGGCGATTTCTTTTTCCTTTGCCTGTGCCGCGGCATTCTCTTTGTCGGACATAATCTTTCCAAGGGATTCATAATCAAGGCTTCCATCATCCTTAACAACTGTCTTTGCTTGTTCAGCAGAAATCTTGAAGTTTGTCATGGCGGCTTCTCTCTGATCTCTGATTGCATTGTTTTTCTGTAACTCTGCTATCTGCTGATTAGCTGCATCCAAGGCTTTGTTTGCCTTTTCGATTTCGGACAGGTTTCCAGCTTCCAATTCATCGAGTTTCTTTTGTAACTCGTCCGCTGTGCCAGCCTTTTCCTTGTACTGCTTCGCCTTGTTCTTTTCCGTCGCAACCTCCGAATTGTTCTGATTCAACAGATTCGTGATCTGATCGTCCGTTGCATCCGGAAACAGTTTTAATACATCGTCTCTTGTCATAAAATTACCTCCGTAAACTCACGCTTTTGTTACCGCAGGTCGCTCCTGCCGAGTTTCTCCTATTTACCGCATAGGTGCAAAATTTATAAAAATAAAAGCAACTACCGATTATTCAGTAATTGCTTTATCTTTCTTATTCATTTGATCTACTATTTCTTGTGCTTTTGCTTTTTGAGTTTCTGCATCATCAATAGTCTTATACAGATTTTCGAGATACGGTTTCGACAAGTTAAATGTCTTTTCCGCGTCTCCCCACAATCCCACTGTTGCTATTGCAATAAGCGGATGTATTCCAGCTTGAAGCAATACTGTAAGTGTTTGTGCCTTGGTGTACATATTATCCTGCGGGCTATGATTGATCTGCACGTCAAAATCTCTTGTTGACAACTTTAGATCGTTATCATTTACTCTAAGGATATTTAACACGACATTTGCAAGTCGTTTTTCTGCCGATTTAACAATAGGGTCTTTCAACTTTGCTCTTGTCTTAGAAAAGTCCCATCCATTACGAAGTTCTACAGCTCCTTGCGTATCTCCGCCGGTATTCCCTTGTTTATTCGGTATCGCCAGAATAGATAGTGTATTATCCCATATATCATCCTTGGCAACTTGGCATTGTGTTTGATTTAATTCCTGTGTCATAATATCGACGTCGGATTTATTATCTCCATTGTTCGATTTAACTGTCAAAGCATGGCTTTTCTTCATTTTCTCGAACTCTGCTTCGTCGATTTGGCAATTCACAAATTTTATCCAATATTGAACAAATTGTTCAACGCCATCCATTCTGTTAGACTGCATATTGTTTATTGCATCCAGCATACCAATAACAAGCTCGATGTCAGAAATTCTTTCGTGATTGTTAGGGAACTCAACAATCGGTATCCCGCCGTATGTGTGAAGTTTGCTCTCAATCAATTTCCCATCTTGAATTTTATAAGATGCCGTATCGGAAAATGCTAATTTATACCAATTCCCGTTTTCGTCTTTTAACTCCTGAACGGAAAGCATCGGCTCTTCTGTGCTATCGTTATAGATTGAAAAAGTATTCATCGGCGTTGGTGCCACAATTAAAAATGGAACATCTGAATTTTCTTTAGGTCTTGCAGCCTTAAATGATGTTCCTGTTGCGGATTGCCATTCTCCAGCTTTGATGTCTTTTTCTTGCTTATTTGCATCTGCCATGAAATCATTAAGCATATCAACAGCCTTGTTGATTGCTTCATCATCTTTTCGGCTAATGAATTGAATCGGCTCGCCGTAGGTCTGCCCTACTTTGAACTGAACAATTTCGTAGGCATGATTTTCCACGATTCTGTTTGTGATATCTTCATTTGTTACCTTTTGTCTATACAGAATCGGTTGATCTCCCTTGTAATAATTCCAAAGATATCGAATAACAGATTTGTTATAGTAAAATGTTCCAATGCATTCTCCAATAACTTTGACAACATTATCTGCGGTTATCTTATCAACGCTTGTATATGCAATTTTTCTTCCATATCGACCTTGAACAAGGTCTTGGAGATACATTCTGTTATTCATTCTTCCATACCTAAATAATCGTTACTCCGCTTGATACTTCTCTTTGCGGTCTGTTTTTTATTTTTATCTCGTTGTCTGCCGGATTGAACGAAACTCTTTTACCGCATTTCCGGCAACTATATGTCATTGTGAACGTTGACCGTCCATCATAGATGCCAACCTTACGTTTGCATCTTGGACAGTATATTGTTTTGCTTTTCATCTTATGCTCCTATAAAATTGCATTAAAAAAGCACCGTGATAGCGCCACGATGCTTTTTCAGGATTTTAATATGAAGAGAAATTGAAATGTCTTTAGACAACATTTGCATTTTAACTATATAATACTTTTGATAATGAAACAATATGCAAATGTGTGCAAAATAGTGCAAATGTACGCAAATTTACGCATAATATAATTTTCCGAACATTTTTTCAAATGTTTTCATTGCATTTGCCTTGGTTGCATTTACTTTTCTAATACTACAATCCTTGAACTTTGCACATTCCTTCATTGTATAACCGTCAATAAAGTACAGATGCAGTATTTCATACTGTTCCATATCTTCCATCTGGTCGATCTGCTTAATAATTTCTTGCTTCTTTGCCACGTAAATGTCGATTAAATGGTCGATTTCTTTCTCTGTATCAATAATCTTTGCAACTGTATCTCCCAACTTGTCACGCTTAATAGAAGTCTGCACTCGCTCGCCATCACCGGTGCCACCTGTAGATGTCGCAATTTCACGTAGCCTGTTTTTTTCTGCAATCTTCCGGTCAATCTTAATGTCAAATTCTTTGATCTGCGATAAATATTTTGCTGTTGTCATTTAATAGCCTCCTGTCCTAAAAGGATTTGCCGTTGCTGTTGCCGTTGCAATATTATTTGGATTTTCTATAAACATTTCAAGCTGTGTAAGTCCATCGGCAGCATCATCATGTTTGTTCTCTCCAATTGATACAAACATAGTCAATTCATCCATAGCCGCTTGATATTCGTCGTTTCTTCGATATCGAACAACGCCTAATTCTGCATCTTTCTGTAACTGATCTTGTGTAACCTTCTTTGATTCAAGAAAAATAAATTTTCGTTTTATATCGCCAGAATATGCTATGATTTTTGATAGTTTTTCAACTTTGTTCGGTGCCTTTCTACTTGTACACGAACATTTATATTTCTGATCTTGTAACCGTTCATCAACATATTGGCAGTATAATTCTCCGCCTGTATTTCCCTCAAATCGTGTTTGCCTTATTCCGTTTCCAATGATTCTTCCTACCACCAAAGGCAATGTAACTTCTTTTGCTCCTTTATTGAATACCCAATCATAGATATATACATCGCCATTATCATATTCTGCACCAATCGGCATTGATAAACTATCTCCGCCGCCCCATGCAACATCCACAACTCCAATACGGCGAAAATCTCCATCCGGTAATATTCCATTAAAATATCTTAATTCGTCCGTAGGAAAAAGCAATCCCTCGCGCACGAATGGTCGCTGCATAAATTTAGCTTCCCATTCAGCCTTGTCAAGTTTTTCCCTCATATCTCTGTAATATTCCGTAGAAAAACCATTTATTTCATAATCAAAATTACTTTCGTCATTTTCGTCAAGCGCCGGTATTCTCCTAAACCTATACTTCGGATTTCCGTCATAAGATTTACGCAATCGTTCCAACGGGTCAAGAACGTTCCATAATGTACCGACCATCAATTCCCTTGCTCCGTCATTTTTACGGTCAACCATCTTATTCAGATATTCTTGATACGTATTTTCCATTCGAGTAGGACTAAGAGAATGTTCACGATCTCTTACCAAGTCATCTACGTACAAATATCCGTCTTTTGATACATCGACCGCACCTGTCCATGTTCCGTCAATACCTCTGCAAGTAACTGTTGCAAATCTATCTGGGTCTCCTAATGTAATAGTAAACTCATCTGCACTTTTGTCTGTTACAAGAGATTTATTTGCATATTCTGGATTCCAAAAGAAAAATAATTCATCAAATGCATATTCTTCTGTCGAAAACAAATTCATAAGTTCCTTATAAAATCCTTTCGCAAGGATTCCAGAGTGTCCGCCCATTGCAGAGTGGCTATTTGGTCTACGCATTGCAACCCAAGCAAGGAAGAATATACATATTGTTGATTTTCCGACACGGGATGGCATTGACAAGCCGTAAAATTTGATCTTTCTGTTTTCCAAATCTTCAAGGTCATTTACAACAACCTTCAAAGTTTTTCTTCTTGGATAATAAAACCGCTTGCTCCAATTACGTTTACGCTCCATGTAATACATAAAGCTTTCAAAATTGTAATAGCTTTCCAATTTTAGAAGTTCATAATATTTGTCTATTAGGTCATATGGCGTATTATGATCTTGTGCATATTTTTCTAAATCCCATATAGTTCCGCCTGTTTGTATCATGCAAAATTTCTTTATGATACCCTTAGACCTATTTGTGAGTTGTAACCCATACTCGATATCCTTTTCGCCATTGATAGCAACCTTACAGGCTTCTACGTAGGCAGATATTACGGATTCATCGACAAGATGTGTCTTTATAAAATTATCATATTGATTTACTGTGTTGATTAACTCTCTAGATGCCATAAAGAAAAGCACCTCCGCTCATTCAAGCAGAGATGCCATAGAAATCTCTGCCTATAATTTTTCTAGGGTAGCAACTAACTCCTGTTGTTAGCCGGTAATTTTATTTTGTTAAAAAGCGATTATGTCTTTCTCTAAACTGTCAATCGGTCTTGTCCTGTAAATTTCACTCTTCCACCAACTTTCTACTGCAGATAGGGCAATAATTGATATCCATTGTTCCCGGGCATCCGCTATCGCCTGTATTTATGTACAAGAAAATTGTTCCATTTTCATTCGCAATAAAATCCTCTTGCGTCATAAGCGCATCCAAGAATCCTGTTTTAACATCAACTATTTTTCTACACAAATCACACATATCTCTCACTCCTATATCAAAATGCCGGGCAGCCGTCGCTTTCTACTGCATCTCTTTTAACCCATAAGGTGTGTGGGTGCAACGAATTTTCCCACCTCCGGCATTTAATTATTCTTCCTCTTTGTTGTGCTTACAATACACAAGCAAATGCTCCGCAATCTGCTCCAAATCTTCAATTTCATACTTTCTACGCTTTGTTTTTCTTCCGGTAAATGGTATTTCGCATTCGTATTCTTCATTTATCAGAAAATTTGCTACCTCAATTGCGTCAAAAGGCAATTCAACAGTCGCGTTGTTTTCTTTGAATTCATCAGAATCGTGTTTAAGTTGTTTGATATAAGAATTTCTTTCCTTGATGCTCTCTTTCAAACTATTTATCTCATCCTTAAACTCTTTGTCGTGTTCCGTGAAATCAAGTCCTTCAATAATGATTCCGTATTCTTTCTCAATCATGTATTTGTTCTTGTCTTGCTGAAAATCGTTTCTAAGTTCATATTTTGAAGTTTCTACTGTGACTCCGTTAGCCACCAGCAACGTACCTATAACATTTGTAAATGCCATAGCCATATCTTTATCTTCTCTATTCCTTATGTCTTTAGCAATGTTTTCTATTATTTCAATTCCGTTCACATCTGCCACTCCTTTCCAAAATTTTTATATTCGCTTCATGTAAATATTCTCTCTGATCTTCCCGGAAAAGAAATGCTGCAAGCTCTTAGACACGCGCCTTCCATTCATCTTGTAGTCGGTTGCAAAATAATCATCAATCATCCACATATAATCTTCTGCTTCACAATCAACTACTTTGCCGGTCGGATGGAAATACGCATCGACGATACTCTTAATTGCACTTTCTGATACGTCTATATGCCTTATATCCGATTCTTCTTCGTATCTGCTGATAAAATATTGGATAATGTTTCTAAGGTCGATTATTTGGCTTCCTAGCGTGTATGGTTCTGCATATTGACCGACCAAATACGGAACATCCTCTATCGGATATTTAACATCGCTTACATTGCTTTTCTCGACCGCCTTTTCGTCAGAAAAGCATGAACTAACTTTTCCTTTAGGAAAAGCATAATTATTATCTGTATTATTATCTATGTAAGTATTCTCTGTTAAAGAATTTACCGAATGGGTAATATCCTTTTTACCGTTCAGGGAAATTCCATTTTCCCCTTTGGGTAAATCCGAAAAACATATCTCTTTTGAAACATCATCTTTCCATTTTGCTATTGCGGAATTTATGTTCTCGTATATCGGTCTGATATGAGTTGTTGGAACACCGTTGAATTTGAACAGTTTTGTTTCTACAAATTCCTTTTCCTTTAATTTCTTTATTGCATTATCGTATTGCTTTTTAGAAATTCTTATTTCATCAACCCATTCTTCTCTACCTTTAGCAAGCCAATAATTCCCATCTTTGTAAATCCTTATTTTCCGTTTTTTATCCTTTGTTTCAGAAAACCAAAACATTATTTGCGATAGTAATGTTCCGGCAATCAAATCCTCTGAAATGTCAATATAGGCGTGCAAAGTGTGGTTGAATCTGTGAGAAAACTCATAGTCAACTTTAGCCTTTAATTCTTCTGCGTTCATGTAAATTACCTCCTACGAAAGATAATAAGAGCGTTCCACCTTATTCGCTCACTTCTACGTTTAATGAAAACAGCAAACAGGCAGTCGTAGTTCTGCTTTTCGGTCTGCATCACCTAGTTTGCTGTTAATCTGACATATGGACTTGCACCATACACGCTCCAATCTGTAGGAATCGAACCTACACACTCCCAAGAATCACATCTCCAAAGTGCTACCATATATGGGAATCGAACCCAAACTCACACTATGCTGTCAGAGCCAAATTCCTCTTCTAACTAGTATTAGTCCGCAACCAGCTTTCGCACGCAGACTTGAAAAGGGATTTAAACATCGCTATTTTTACAACGATTTACCTTAAAGGTTGCGAAGTAAGGTTATCATCGTGAACCCAATCGGATAGGTGGGATTCGAACCCACGAACTCAGTCCCCGGTATTTCAAACGGCTACCATCCCTTGTTGCTGAGTTTTGCCACAACTATAAGCCACTCTGTCACTATCCGTTGTGCAGTTCCCGCTACGCAAAGCGGGCATTTTTTTGATTCGAGTGGGAATTTGCTACCAACACTCTATCCGGTAATGGACCGGACTCTTGATGCGGTGTGGATTTGAACCACACATGAGATTCCGTCAGTTAGTCTGCACCTACGAATAGGGATAAATGGATTTTTATTTTCTAACGGATTTATTGGCGTAATTGCTTACAGCTATTTACCAGACTTGTTCTAGCAATCCTTGTCGCACACCGTTCTCTTAACCATCAATTAGCGTTTACCCATTCCGCCACACATCAACTCACATACAGGTTGGTTTTAGTATAATACAGATAACCAACAACTATATTTCCATTTCACTTGTATGTGAGAACGCCGACATCGTGAATCGAACACGAACAACATTTCTGTTGGATAGCTTAGCAAGCTATTGGAATACCATTATCCCATATCGGCAAAATACCGCCTGTAACGGTATGCACATCCGAAAATGTGCATGGTTGGATTCCACGACATTGGGAGAACAAAAAATGTCCCTTTTCAAGGGAATCGACACGGAAGACTCGAACTCCACCTATATCGCAATATGCGAATTATGCTAGCCAATTACACTACATGTCGAAGCGACTTTTTTCGTCACGGGTTAGTCGAAATTGTGTGGTGCACGCGTGAACACCGCGCAAAATCCAAGACTGTTCGTTAGTCACGCACCGCGAATCAGTGACATAGAATCAGACAAGATACTACACTCACAACCCGATAAAAAATAGTTTGTTGCGTCAAAACGTATTCGTGGGTATGCAGGTTGTGAGATACGAAGCACCCGGAATCGAACCGAGATTTACGAAAAAACGTGGGGTGTGTAAAACCGTATGATCTACCATTGATCTATGCTTCGTGTGCGCATCCTCTTGGGGAGACAGACGCGCAAAAGGAGAAATGTGTGTTCCCCATGGAATAAAGGGGTTTATACGCGCCGGCATTCAACCGGCAAAACCCACCGAGCCTTGTGACGGCTCTTAACAGCTTTCCGCTAGTGGGTTACGAAAGGAGGATCCTAAAATGAAAAACATTAAGAATCCAAGCTGCCCTAGTTGGATTCGAACCAACAAATGCAGGAGTCAAAGTCCTGTGCCTTGCCATTTGGCGATAGGGCATAAAAACGCTTATGCAGCGTATTCAGACAAAATTCTGTCTAAAGTCGGTCGTGATACACCAATGTTCTTTGCAAATGCAGACTTGGTGATCTTACCGGACCGGTAAAGAATCAAATTGCTGTCAAGCAATTCACTATCTACAGTTTTCTTTGTACCGCCCTTGTATTTTCCTTCTTTCTTTGCGATGGCAATTCCTTCTGCCTGTCTCTCTCTGATATGTTCTCTTTCAAGATTCGCAACGTAGGAAAGAATCTGCAATACCAGATCAGCGATAAATGTATCTGTCAAGTCTCCGGTCCTTCCAATAGTCGTGTCAAGCAATGGCATATCAAGAACCTTTATGTTTGCCTTGATCGTCTTAGTGATTCTTCGCCATTCATCCATGATTTCATCATAGTTTCTTCCGAGCCGGTCGATAGACAAGATAATGAGAACATCGTCACTCGTTAAATTGGCAATCATTGTCTGATAGTCCGGTCTTTCAAAGTCCTTGCCGGATAACTTATCCATGTAAATCTTTTCACATCCGGCGTTTTTTAGTGCTTCTAACTGTCTTGCAAGGTTCTGTTCCTTGGTTGACACTCTCGCATAGCCTATAATCATAAATACACACCCCTTATCTTTAATTGATATGGGTATTATACCATAAAATGTAATGCTTTGCAATGCTTTGCAATGCTTTTTATTGCTTTGCATTGCAATATTTATCCGTTTATGTTATATTATGCTTATGGAGGTGTAATATATGGCTAAAAAGCAAAAGCAAAACGATGCTCAAATAACAGTTCGTGTTCCAAGTGAATTACGTGTTGATCTGGAAGAAATTGCAAAAAAACAAGGTCGATCTCTTTCTAATCTCGTGATACACATTCTAACGTCATATGTCAAAGATAATTAAGTCGCAAATCAGCGGCTTTTTTATTTTTCTGCCAATTCAATATATTTATCCAGATACCACTTTGCTTTTTTAATATCTTCAACGCCATTTTTGTTATTATGCCTGTATATGTACTTAAAAGCATTGCACACGCAGAAGTCCATCACGGCTTCTTTGCCTTGCGTTTCTATCATAACGTCAATGCACTCAAAGTTCCCTGTCTCATAATGCGACGGATGATTGACGTTATCTGTTACAGTTCTTGTTATTACTCCACATTCGCTCATTAAATCCACCTCTCAACTACCCGTATTGCGTATATGTGAGATAAAATCCACTTTACAATCGTTGATACCGGATTTCCGTCATATTCCTGCCTTGAATACAGAGAAACAAGGTATATTCGGTCTGTAATTCTGTAAACCTTATATCCTGTAGAACGGAGCCGGTGTATGTCTCGATATGTTATCATGCTTCTTCTACCTCTTCTCCCCACAGCTCCATATACTTCTGAACGTCATAATCGCCAACTGTTCGTTTTGCATAATCTTCGTTGATTGGAATAATATTTGAATAACTGATCGTTTTTTCATAAACAATGTATTTGCATATATCAAGGTTGAAGTACACATATTTCTTTGTTTTTTGTAAGCAACGAAACCATCTTCCGTTTTTTGTCTTAAATAACGCAGCTTTATCTTCTTCACAAGAATCTGAATATTTAAAGCAAACAACTAACTCTGAATCTTCTGTGCTGTAAAGAAGTCCCTTGCAAATGCGTTGTGAGTGAATAATTGTTGTACGAGGTTCAGTCTCTTTGTTGTCTCGTACTTCTCGATTTTCAATTTCTGAATTTTTATTTTTGCGCTTTGAAAATAATTTCATCTTTAATCTCCCATTAAATCAACCCTTTTTTATTTTTTGAAAAATTTTTAGAAATCAAAATGCTGTTCCGTACCCTTCATTCATGGTTATTCACTCCTTTTACGTTGCCTGTAAAACCCTTATATATAACAATCATATATGTATTACGTTTATATAATTTAATTATTTATTATATGTGTAATGGTTCTATATATTTATATTATATATAATAGGGCTTTTTGTTTTGAAAAATGTTTGGGGTGCTTAGTAGGGGTGTTTTTCGGGTCCTATCTAACCCCCACCCCCTGCCGGCTGATCTGTTGGAGCTGATCTACTGCCGTTTTTCTATCGTCAAATTGCACAAATAAAACAGGAAATCCGATTGTAAAAACTAAGTACACTCTGATTTTACATCATCAATCGCTATATCTTGTGGTTTTGCTTCTATCTGTGCTATATCTTGTGGTTGTGCATCTAATCTTGGAAGCTGTGCAGCTGTAAGCGGTTGCTGTTGCCGGTTAGCATCGCTCGTATATGGAGAAGCCCAACCGAATTGCCTATTGAGTACAGCTATCACGCCAACAGGGTTCTTGTTCCCGGTTACAAGTTTGTTCGAAAGTGATTCTTCGCGATTTTCACAAAGTTTTTTGTATATCCTCATACTCGCGGAGCTTAGCCGGTCCGCTTTGTTCCATGTGGTAACCGTGTCATTATCTATACCGGTAAGATTACTAAAACCCATAATAGATACTTCTTTATCGTACAACATAGACATATATATATAATAGTCGCATATATCATTTAATAGATCATAATTATATCTGTTATAATTACTCATAATATTATTATTTATATTATATATATTGCTCTTATCTCTTAATATGTATTTATCTCTAAATACATGACGTTGTATATATCTAAGACATGCATTATATACAGACTGAGACGCGGCGCGCATGTCCTCGATTTCTTGCTCTTCGCAAAAGATGCGCAAATACATAGCTATGTCATTTTCAAAGGTTTCTATATCTCTTTCCTGTATCCGTTCGGCCTGTTCCACGTTCGCGCCTCCCTTCCTGATCTCTGGCAAATAAAAAAGCCGGCTAGAAAAAATCTAACCGGCGAACGTTCATATAGCGCCCTCTTGCCTTGGCTTGGTTGTTCATATGCTCCGAGCGCATCCGCATATAACAACTATAACAAGCTTTATAAATTGGCTATACTATACCACTATATCTTGAATATGTCAATAATCTATTGGTTTATAGACTCTATATCTTGTATATATGGTTTTTATATATGTATTGGGAATATATTTATATATAAACAAAAAAGCGACTATAAAAGCCGCCTTTTGCTACGATATATTGATACAATTTCCGCCGGTGTCTCAATTTCAAATTCGCTTGTTTCGTCGTTGTAATATACTACAAGTCCTTTTTCTTCTGCTCCATTAAAATCTCTTGTTATATCGTTCCTCATAAATACCGCCCCTTTCTAAAATAAACCATAATTTCCGCTATTCAATCCGCGTCTAAATGTTTCGTATTTCACTTCGCGGCTGCAATTATCCCAGCCGCCGCTTCTGCATGCTCTGTATGGGTAAGCCGTTAATTGACCGCCGTTCTTGTCGTACTTGATGCCGCGGATCACATATCCATTTTCTGTTAATACTTCGTATTCTGTAACCGTCTCAAGAACTTCATTTTTAACCTTGATACTATGCCAACCATCTTTTACCATACTTTCCACCCTTCGCCATCTGGCGCCTTTCGTTTGATTTTCTTTATTATAACGCTATGTGCGTTATATGTCAATAGTTATATGTGCGTTATTTCAATAATTTTTCCAATTCGTCCAGCTTGTTTATAACCGTATCGCGGATAAACGCCGAATTTGTTTTACTCAAATTGAGTGCTTCAATCCGTTCTTTTGTTCCCTCTGGGAAAACTATATTTAATCTGTAGTTCCTTTTTTCATAATCTCTAATAGCTTTCCTTTGCGCTTCCGTTGTCTTTAATTCCTGATCCATATGTCAAACCTCCTTTTATATATGATAGCTTTATTATAACGCTATGTGCGTTATATGTCAATAGTTATATGTGCGTTATGCATTATGCACAATAGATTGGATATATATGTGCGTTATTTTGTATATTATTACGTCTTGTATATGTGCGTTATATTTGCTATTATAAATACAACAAAAACAAAAGCACACCAGAAAGCCGGTACACGAAAGGGAGTATTTAATATGAAAAATTACAAGATCACAGACAAGGCAACAAAGGCAATTATAGGAGTTGTAGCAATGACACCAGATCAGGCGCGCAGAGCTGAAAAGGATTTCATCGTAAAGGAGGCATAAGGCATGGAAAGATCTATTTTAGAAAATATTGTATTTGCTTTCATGGTTGGAGAATTAGGAATTGAACCGATCACAGCAAGAAAAGAAGTTGAAAAAATGACGGATGAACAGTTAGAAAAATTTATTGATTAGCCGAAACGCTCCGATCTTGGAGCGTCCACCGCGGAACGGTCTCCCGGTGCTGATGATGGCAGACTAAAAAAGGAAAAAGGCGGCACGCCTACCAAGCACAAGCCGCCACCAATCAAAAAAATAGAAAGGTAAGGGAATTATAACACAATTCCCGAAATGGTACAAGATTATGAAAAAGATTAACGAGTTGGAAATTTTTGGTAAAAGATGGTTTCAAAAGTCATACGGCAACACATACCACACAGTAACGGTTATTATAAACGGTGAAGAGTTAAAAAGCGGCATCAAATACGGTTATGAAAACGCATATTTACAAACTGCCGCCGATCTCCTCCGCGCGAACGGTTACGAAGTGCCAGCAAATAACAACGAAGCTTTCTATAAAATGTGTGAATATCCGCACGATGTAGCAGATGTAAAAAGAAAAAAAGACTTGTAAAATTAGGCAAGTGCAGACGGTGCAGCGTTCCGGGGTTCAAATCCCCGGCTTGCTTTTCCCCGGAAACCGGGATAATATATAGAATATGGAGGAATAAGAGCATGACAATAATTGAAAAAATGAGAAAAGACGGATACCCAAAGATTATAAAAGGGAACGGAGGATACAGAGCATATTTGAAAGACATACAACCTCTAGGCGGTGGCTATTATATGGCTATATATCGTTATCCAGGAGGGGAATGCTGCCATAGTCTAGAAGAAATAAAAAAATGCTTTGAAATCATCGAACAATAGACGCCGCAGAGGATGCCAGCCGGAGCGATACCGGCGGCGGTTTTTTCCAGAATTGGGAAAACTTGGAAAATACGCCAACGAAAACGGATGCAAAAAGAAAAATAGCAACCTTGTAGCATTGCGCCCGGTTCGATTCCGGGCGGTTGTTTTCGCTCTTTTTCGGGGCGTATTATATTAAAATAAAGGGGGTTTTATTATGAAGTGCGATAATCTATTGAGAGATGCAAACGAGCAATACAAGCGCATAATTGACGCGCTGGAAGAGTTCAAACGCGGACAGATCAGCAGTAACGAGCTAAACGCAGCCGCGCTTGGTGCGCTTGATCGCGTTGATGAATCAATAAAAGAATATGAAAAGCAATAGCCGGAGTTATCCGGCTTCTTTTCGTACCTTGACAATTTGACAATATAGGCATATTATAGCCTTAATTATATCTATAAGTGGTTTATATGCCTTGTATGGTTTGCGTGGCTCTGCGGGCGTTCTACGCGCTCAAAACAGCAAATATTCACATGCGATAGCCTTTAATTTGTGCGCTCTGAAATTCTGCAACCATGCCCGGACAAGATCAGCAAGGAAGACACCCGGATTCCATCGCCGGAGCATGACGAGAGATCAGGATACCCAAACCGGCGCATCGGTATATTGGGCATTTGTGCAATATGTCGGCGATCTGCAACAGATCAGCGCAAAAGATCAGCACGCGCCCGGACAGGTCCCGGAATAGATCGCCCAATATCATCCAACCGTTGGAAATCAAAAAAACAGGCGTTGAAATTGTGAAATCGTGAAATTTCCGACCAAAATCTGCGAAAAAATTTTTCGATGGTCGTGGGAATATTGGGGAAACAGGGGGACGTTCAAATTCTGCCAGGGTAAAATTTAGAAAATCGAAAATTTTTTGAAAAAATTCTGAAAATTATTTTTCTTTAGTCGTGGTAATTTCCCATAACATAGGGGGATATTAAATTCTCGTAGACCCATCCGACACATTTTGAAATCCAAATATCAAAGCCCTTGCAGAATAATCGCATTTTCCCAACTCTTCTATCAACTTATCACGTGTCATTTCCGGGTTTGTCCGGCGAACATATTTAAGCATTTCATCTATTTTATCCATATCTTTTCTCCAATACATTGTGTAAAATATCATCGGCAAGGTATATAATATCTCTGCCATACAGCGACATAAAATCTGCGATTATCTCTTCTGTCGGCATATCAATATGGCAATCATAAGAGAACGAATAGCAATGCACTAATTCATGGCATAGCACCTTGTTTGTCATATAATCAGACATACCACTTGCGATGCTAACCGTCTTGTTATTGTCGTCGGTAACGCCTAATGTATATGTGCCATCCGACCGCTGCAATTTTTCGCTATTCGGACGTACAAATTGCAATATCCAATTTTCACCATTGATTGTAAATACCATTTTCATATACCTCAAATAAGGCTATGAGCATTACACCCATAGCCTGTTGTGTAAATTACATCTTGCTTACAAGTGTCGTAAGTTTTGACTTCGCCATGTTCATTTCTTCTTGCGACATACCGGACATTAAATCTGTAATGTCTGCTGAAAGCTCCTTCATGTATTTTTCAAGTTCACGCATCTTTGCTTCCTTGTCCTGTGGTGTATTTGCGCGGTGCATTTCCTTCGTTTCCGTGTAATTGCGCTTTGCACGGTCGTAATTACTCTCGCTCATACGAGAATTGCTTGTTCCGCCATCGTTCATGTTTGTTTCCGTGTAATACATTCTACCACGCGAATCTCTATCCATATCACGATACATTTCCGGTGTCATATGATAATACGGTTCACTATACCCACGCTGATACGTTCCGCGCCCTTTAGGTGCAAATCTTCCATCTGCATATCTATAGTGATCGTAAAATCTGCGTTCTGGATAATCTTCGTACTGTTCAAGCATACGAATAATATCCTCATTATCTTCTGACTTCTTCATTGCTTCCACAATTTTGTAGTCTTTGTCATAACAGACAATGTTCTTTGCAATCTCCGTCCAATCCTTTAAGTCGTCAAGACTTTGACCGCTGAAATTGTCAAGACCGATAGATTCAGCATTTGTTTTTACGCATTCCATAATTTTCTTTGCAAACTCATGCATACAGATCACCTCCTACGCTTCACGAACAACAATTAAATTGCTGTTCTGCGCTTGAATAGCCTGTGTAGAAGTGTTTTGAACTGCTACCGTACTGCAACATCCACAAGGAACGTCGATATATGCTTGTGCTGATACGTTGAACAGATTTTCAACTGCAGCCGGTGTTACAACCATTCTTGTTGACTGTAAAGGTTCTCCGTCTACCGCAATCGCAAGCGATATGGCTTCTACTGTTCCGCCTGTTGGAATCTGAATGTTGCCGGAATACGATGCAAGGAATCTTGCTCTGCACTGATTTGTAATTCCTCTCAACTTGACGATACCGCTTCCCTGTCTATGAACAATGCACTTGCTACCGCATACCGGTGTTTCTGTCAAAGCGACATCTTCTCCGGCGGCAACAGTTTGTAATGCAATTCCTGTAAATTCTGCCATTTTATTTACCTCTCTTTCAAAAAATAAGGGCAAACATTATAGTCTGCCCTTGGGTTATAAGTAATACTGCATAGCAGACATAATTGAGTTAAACTCAATTAAGATACTCAATTATTCTGTTGTAATTAGCATCCGCAACCTGTATTGCAGCAACAACCTGTGTTATAGCCATTTGCCAACACCTGCGGAGACCAGTTACCAAGCCCATAAGGCGAAGCGGCTGGATAAGCCGGAACCGGTGTAGGTCTTACAGCGTCAAGAATTTGGCTTGTCTGTGCTGTCATTGCAGTAGTCAGAAGTGCATTCTGTCTATCCTGTGAAGCAGCTTGTCTAAGATCACTGTTCTCAGCCTGTAATGTTGCAATCTTATCCTGGCACAGATAGTCGAGAATCGCTCTCGTTCCTGCCTGCTGACTGTCGATGATGTCTCTTGTGTTGCTGTTCATGGTGTTCTGCAATGCGCAAGTGTTGGTTGCCATATTGTAGTTTACGCCCTGAATAGCTTCACGAGTTTCACAGCAACAGTTTGCAAGCTGCGCCTGCAATGCATTTGTGTTCTGCATATTTGCGATTGTGTCAGCGTTGATTGCCTGCTGGATTCCATAGCCTGTCTGCATGATATTGGTGTTGATTCCGTTAAATCCTGTAAGCATACTGTTATTTACAGCGTAGAATCCATCACACAGACCGTTTGTGATCCCGTCAAGTTTGCTGATAACTGCGGAATTATCAAATCCGCGCTGGATGTCTGCCTGTGTAGCAGCTGTTGCAACATAGCCACCGCCATTGTTGCCGCCCCAGCTACCAAATCCGCCATTACCCCATCCAAAGAGCAATGCGAATACAACGATAATCCAGAGCCAGCCACCATCACCGCCCCAGCCGTTGCTTCCATTTCCGTCGATATTCGCTACGAGCGGAACCGACGCGCAATTTCCTGTGTTGAACATATTAGATACCTCCAAAAATTTATTCATAAAGAGGTCACCTAGGTATTGTGCGCAAACCTCTAATATGCTGTTACATACCCATTCTGCTTTTTATTTGATTTATCATTTCATCCGGGTTTATTCCTTTTTCCCGGCATAAGTTACGTGCCATCTGTTCTATTCCTTTTGTGTCTCCGCTTTGAGCCATTCCAATAGCGTTTTTAGCCATTGGGTTTCTCATAACTTGGCTATTTCCTATCATGCTCTGTAAAAACTGTTGTGGACTTCTAAACGATTGAAAAAAATTCATAAAACCACCATCCTATTTTTAGACTAAAATTGGACTAATCTTGACTAACTTTTGTTCTCGTGTTAGCTTTAGTTAAAGATTTCTCGTCGATTTTCTTTTCCAATTCTTCCATTTTGGAAAACAGGGTATCAAAGTGTTTGTTAAATATCTCTGTGGCTTCGTCTGATAGCCCTATTTTCAATTTTTCTGTGTCTTGCGATAACTTGTTAGGGCTATCGTTTTGAATCGGCTTAAAAACCATTGTAGAGATTGTTCCATCTGCGCTCCATTGCTTTGCGTAAATCTCCGACAAGTCGCTCTTAGGGAAGAATGCAACCGAACCATTCATCGGCACATCGTTGGCAACAATGGAATCTTGCGACTGCACGACCTTACCAAATATTCCTTGTTGCATCTGGTCCGGCTGTTGCGGTTGCTGGAATCTCTGAATGTTCTGCATTGGGTTATACGCCTGTTGATATGTTTGATACTGTGGCATATAATTATTTGTTTGCGGCATCTGATACGGATTCATCTGCATTTTGCTTTTCCTCCTCGTCCATAATGCTTTCGATCGCGTGAACGACCGCCGATTGTGTATTTAAGTCCAGCGTCATAATTGCTGGATGCGAAAATATTTTTGTTAAAATCTCGTCCGTAAACATAGATCATCACTCCTTTATGATTTAATTTTCTCATAAAAAAAGGCGGAATATCCGTCAGTTTTCCGTCATAAAACCTTTAGATTTCCGTCATAAAATAAAAAAAGATGCAAAACGCATCATTCTATTACAGGTGTTACCTTATTCAAAAAGTGTTACCTTTGGTGTTACCTCTCAATTTTATGGAGAAAAATAAGCGACATACAATTTTCTCCTTTCCTAGTAAAATCAAGGCTTCCCAAGGATTTTTGTTTAATTAAAAAAAGTAGCGGAAGGGGGATTTGAACCCTCGACACCACGGGTATGAACCGTGTGCTCTAGCCAACTGAGCTATTCCGCCATAAAAATGGGACCTATAGGGCTCGAACCTATGACCCTCTGCTTGTAAGGCAGATGCTCTCCCAGCTGAGCTAAGATCCCATTCGTTTTGTGTTGTTTGCTCAACACTCTTGCTATTTTACATACCTTGCTTCCATTTGTCAAGCATTTTCTTGAATTTTTTAACATATTTTTTTCAGATGCTCTGAAGCCCGCATATTTACGTGGTTTTTAGATGCATCCAATCGAGCGCAAAATAAAGATCCACAAGGTAAGTGTCACAGACGACAGCAATGTCGTAAGCACAATAACATTGGAAGTCAGGATATCATCGTTGTCCATATTCTTCGCCATGACATAACAGCTCACGGTCGTCGGGGATGCCAGCATGATCAAAATTGCTACCATCTCACTCGGTGCAAATCCGAACTTATATGCAAATGGTAAAAACACGAGTGGCAATCCGATCAATTTAATAAAAGTTGCACCAAGGGCAGGCTTGAGTCTGGCAATCGCCTGTTTCGTGTCAAACCCGGCACCCACCGCCAGCAATGCAATCGGTGTTGCAGTCTGCGCAACATAATTGAGTGTCCGTGCCGGAATCGTCGGGATTGGCAGCCGTACCAGTGATGCGATCAGTCCCAGAACAATTCCTATAATAATTGGATTTTTCGCAATGTTGATACAAGCGTTCTTGATTTTACCATAATCTTTATTTGCCTCTGTATTTGCATTAAATACCAATATAATGACTGATAATATATTGAAGAACGGAACTGCCGCCACGATCATAAGCGGTGTCATGCCGATCTCCCCACAGATGTTCTCCACAAATGCAACACCCAGAATTGCCGCGCTTCCCCCTGTGCAAACGCACCCACCATTGTCTTGTCCTTCAGGGTAAGCTTTGCAATGCCCCACACAAGAAAGAACATAATGATCGTCACAATCATACAGAACAGGAAGAACTTTACATTCATATCCTTTCTCACATCGGATCCTGCAATATCCCGGAACAGCATAACCGGAAGTGCGACAATAAACACATATTTATTCGCCACCCGTACAAATTCGTCCGTCAGAAAACCGATCCTTCTCAATATATATCCTAACAGAATAATCAGGAAAATCGGAATCGTCACATTCACGCTAAATATAAAATTATCCATTGTTTTTTCCTCTTTAAAAAAAATCTTTTTTGCATTGCCTAGTGTACCACACTCGTCGACAAATTCCAAGAAATGGCGCTATTTTCCTATATTTTTCGGCATTTTAAATTTTTTTAAAAAAGTTGTTGACAACCACCCCTGCTTTATGTATAATAACACTTGCGTTGAGACGAGGCAGACAAATAAATGCCTTATCGGGGTGTGGCTCAGTTTGGCTAGAGCGCCTGATTTGGGATCAGGAGGTCGCAGGTTCGAGTCCTGTCACCCCGACTTAATATCTTCTCTTCGCCAAGCTCAGATTAAGCGGGTGTAGTTCAATGGTAGAACACTAGCCTTCCAAGCTAGATACGTGGGTTCG
>OGXM01000254.1_pt1 | contig 35259 bp, 32 predicted proteins | sample 1576271 | NCBI WGS metagenome assembly OGXM01 (sample SAMEA3541579, study PRJEB24748) | human gut metagenome | biome: human gut; feature: human-associated habitat; material: faeces | place: China | collected 2012 | reverse complement strand
TTTTGATATGATTTTTCTGTTTTTTGATAATTTTGTTGCAGGCTTCAAACCAGGGGCGCTCGTTATTGAAGCGAATGCCCCACAGGAAGTCCACAGTGGCATCGGTAAATCCGGTAAACATCGTTTCCCTCACAATCGTTTTTCCGTGTTATTATAGCACAGTCATAATCGGTATTTCAAGAGATGATCCTTATAAATCCTATTGTTTGAGTAGGTATATGTTGTTGGAAATGGCAAAAGCTCCGGTCTTTCGACCGGAGCTTTTAAAATGCGGATTATTCAGCGGCGTAGACGGAAGCCTGCTTCCGATCCTTGCCCAGACGCTCAAAGCGCAGGGTGCCGTCCACCTTGGCAAACAGGGTATCGTCAGTGCCGATGCCCACGTTGGTGCCGGGATGGATCTTGGTGCCGCGCTGACGCACCAGAATGTTGCCGGCCTTGACGAACTGGCCGTCCGCGCGCTTGGCGCCCAGACGCTTGGAGTTGGAGTCACGACCGTTCTTGGTGGAGCCGCCGCCCTTCTTGTGGGCGAAGAACTGCAAACCGATCATCATCATAATAAAGGACCATCCTTTCTGTAGATTTCAGGGAGAATTATTCATCCTCCAGAACTTCGATATGTTCGGGATATTCGTCGTGGAGCTGAGCAAAGTAGACCATCATGCCCGTCAGAAGTGCCTGACAGGTGCTCTCCGCTGTCTGGCCGAGGCTTCCCGGCAGACGGAGGGAGATCGATGCGTCACTTTCCCGCACCTTCACGGATGCCGCCAGACCCAGCACATCGTTCACCGTGGTCTCCACGAGACGAACGGCGCTGGTGATCGCCGCGCAGACAATGTCCGCACCGGCCTCAGCGTAACCGCTGTGACCCTGTACGTCAAAGCCTGTGATCCGACTGCCCTGACTGCGGAAGGTGATCGTCGTCATGCTCAGACAGAGATCTTGCCGATCTCAACCTTGGTGTAAGGCTGACGATGGCCCTGACGTTTCCGGTAACCCTTCTTGGGATTGTACTTGAAGATGCGGATCTTCTTGCCCTTGCCGTTCTTCACGATCTTGGCCTCCACGGAAGCACCCTCCACAACGGGAGCGCCGAACGTAGCCTTCTCACCATCGATGATAGCCAGGACCTGCTCGAACTTTACGGTATCGCCAGCCTCGTTGTCCAGCTTCTCGATGTAGATCACATCACCCTCGGACACCTTGTACTGCTTGCCACCAGTCACGATAATTGCGTTCATTCTTTTCAACTCCTTCATTTACGGGCTCGCTGTCGGGGGCGATTTCCGAAGAAATACTTATAACCCATTCAAAGCGGCTCTATTATTATATCTGTGCACAGTCAATTTGTCAACGGTTTTTCCTAAGAAAAACAAGCAACTTCATTTGCAAAAGTAAATGCAACCCCACCATTGCATTTAGTCTTACAAATCTCAGTGTTGCATTTACTCGTACAAACGCAGGTGTAGGTTTCATCACACACTGAAAAATAAGAACTCCAGAATCTAAATTTGATTCTGGAGTTCTCGTTTTTATCCGAACAGCTCGTCCAATTTTTCTTGGAGCGTCCCTTCCTTTGCGTAGGGCAGGGCATCAAGCTGCCGGAAATTATGCTTGATGTCCTACATACCCTCATTAAAGCCGAAGATATAGGATAACGCAATATGATAGATGATTTCTGTTGGAGCCAATCCATAGACCTGTTTCTCAAAAATATGGCGAAGGCGTTCTTTCGGGTCAGGGAACTGTTCCTTCATTCGCTCACTCTGATACAGGCGCTTGACGATTTCTGTGATGTATATGCCGGATTTCATGTAGAGGTCGATAAAAGTCTTGTCCGGGTCATCGAAACAGCCGGGGTTCTCAGTTTCAAGCATATCCACCATCTTCTTGACCATTGTCTTCGGGGTGAAGATTTGGTTGGTCTTCTGCGGCGGGATATAATCGAAGATGTCCTCGATACTCTTTTCATCGAAATAATCCGCCAACTTTTTCTTGAGCCGAAGGAATTCCTTCACAGAGTCATCGAATACGACCGGGTCAAAGAGATTGCCCGCAAACTCCTTTTCCTCCCCCGTCTCAGCGTCCTTGTACTTACCGCCGTCACGAAGGAAACGGAACTGGTCGAGGGTAATGCTTGTCACCTCAAGGAACTCAGGATTCGGGATAACGACATCGAAGGTTGCCAGCGTAACGGTATCATTGCCATAGGCCATCAGGAATGACGGTATCGTGCGGGAGAAGCCCCTCAAGTGGTCCCTGACGGAATCTTCTATACCCGTCTTTTCCCGTTCCTTGATTTTCTTCTTAACCGTCTCAACAACATCCTGCGTAGATGTTTCAATAAAAGTCTTTACGGTATTGGAAAGCTGGTCCTGCAAATTGGCTTGCAAGTCCTGCTTTTTCTGTTCAAATTCTTCTTCAATTTCCGTCTCAGTTTTTCCAGTCTCATGGCGAGAGCGCATCGCCGCCAAACGGTCTTTCTCCGCAATTTTCTGCTCGATTTGATAGTTGTTATGTCTTTATGAGCAATGCGGATGAATTGATGGTCAGTGAAAAGACTGCCTATAACTATTTAAACGCTGGCCTTTTTGACGCTGATAAGATGGACTGTCCACGCATCATCAGGATGCGTCCGAGGCGGAGCACTCCAAAGCTGAAAATCGACAGACACTGCTATGAAGGCCGCACTTACGAAGATTTTATGCGCTTCATTGCGGATAACCCGGATGTTCCTGTCGTTCAGATGGACTCTGTCATTGGAAACAAGAGTGGGAAAGTCCTTTTGACTATGTTTTCCCAGAACACCAATCTGCTTCTTGCTTTCCTGCGTGACCACAATACCGCCCGTTCTGTTTTGGATGTATTCAACGACCTCTATGCCATGTTTGGACGGGAAACCTATTGTAGACTCTTTCCTGTCATTTTGACTGACCGTGGCAGTGAGTTCAGCAATCCGGTCCCCATCGAACAGGATGAAAACGATGAGCTTCGCAGTCTTGTTTTCTATTGCAATCCCGGCGCCCCTTATCAAAAAGGCGGCATCGAAGTAGCCCACGAACTGGTTCGGCGTGTTTTGCCGAAAGGCAAATCTTTTGATGACCTTCAGCAGGAGGATATTGACCTGATGCTTTCTCATATCAACTCGTATAAAAGAGGAAAGCTGAACAGTCGGTCTGCATACCAACTGTTCAACTTCATCTACGGGGATGATATTTTGCCGAAGCTCAATATCCGCGAAATCGAGGCAAACGACATTGTTCTGTCTCCGAAGCTGCTGAAGAAGTAACCCTCAGCATTTCAGATGTCAAACAGAGAACTTTCAGGGGTGCGATTTACCTTTACAAAAAAGTAAGCGGCAATCGGACCTCTGGGAGTTTTTTGCCTTTTTCCCGATTTCTTGCCTTATGCTATTGATTTTAACACATTCTACGCCATTGAAAAGAGAATTTCCCCATATTTGTAAGAGTGAATCGAAGTTTTTGAACTTTGCTGTTGCATTTACTTCTTACAAACTTGCATTTACTTTTGCAAGTGAGCAAAAACAAGCAAATTTCTCGATGAAATTCACTTGCCGGAGGTATTCCCCCCAGTTTTCGGGCCAGAGGTGAATATGCCGGCCGAAAACTACACCCTGACCGTTAGCCGTCCGACACCCTTTCCGCTGAAAACGGACACCCTTTCCGCTGGTCCTACACCGAGGCCGTGGTGCATGCACCACCACGTCGGTCCACGGACACCGCCCAAATGGTGCACAGCGGCCGGGCACATGGTGCACCCGGCCGCCGGGGAAATCGCTCTGTCATACCCATGCGCTTGCGCATTGACTCGCCCTCGATCTGAACCGTGTACGCGTTGTAGATGATCCGGTCGCAGATCGCGTCCGCCAGAGTTGGATCATACAGATTTTCATGCCACTCGCTGGTGTCATACTGGGAGCAGAAGATGGTGGACGCCACTTTGTTCCGAGCTTCCACCAGCTCCAGTACATCCCGGGCTTCTGCCTCCTTCAGCGGGTACAGCAGCCACTCGTCCAGAATGAGCAGCTTCACCTTTTTCAGCTACTTCATATATTCCCGATAGGTCCCATCCCTCCGGGCTACAGCGATCTCCACCAGAAGATCCGGCAGCCGGAGATACCGAGCGGCGTAGAAATTCCGGTTGGCTGCCACACCCAGGAAACAGGCCAGTAATGTCTTTCCAGCACCGGTAGCGCCCAGGATGATCACATTTTGTGCCTCCTGAATGTACGAACAGGATGCCAAGCGGAGGATCTGCTCCCGATCCAGATGCCGTTCGGCAATATACTCGATATTCTTCACGCTGGCCTGTGTATCCGCATAGCCGGCCTTCTTGATCAGGCCAGTGAGCCGGTTGCTTTTCCGCGCACTCCATTCGGCATCCACCGGCATGGCGAGCCGATCCTCGAAGGGCACATTCCGGAACTGCGGGTCTTCCAGCTGGGCAGAAAGCTGCTCTGCCATGACGCCCATGTGGATCTCTCTGAGCTTACGAATCGTTTCGTTACTGAACATTATTTCTTCCCCCTTCTGTAGTACTCAGCACCACGGGTAAACCTGTGGGCCTTCTGAGGCACAGGTTCTGGATCCACATCTTCCGTCTGAAGCAGGTCCTGCTCAGACTTCAGAATAGCCTGTACACTTTTCAAGCTAGGAGAAGGGGTGAAGGTCAGAGCTTTTCGACAGGCGTCCTCCAAGCGGACCACAGAATAGTGGTCAGACAGCTTACTGACGGTTCCGCAGCGCAGCAAGGATCCAAGTGGAGACAACGCCGACGGAGACCTCCACGAACGCTTTGTCCTTCGGTGTCCGTGGACGGGTGGGGATAATTGCGGTGCCGTAATGCTCCGCCATTTCCTGGTAGGCTTTGTTCAGGACGGTCTCCGTGCGGGTATTCTTGATGACGCCGGCCTTGAGATTGTCCGGGGTCAGGATTCGGGTGACTCCACCGAAATAGTTGTAGGCATGAACATGAGCTGTGATCCATGCTTCCTGCTTCATGTTGAGGAACGCTTCCGTATAGGCGTAGCCGCTGTACGGAAGCACTGCTACAAAGAGATAGGCGGGCAGGCGCTCGCCGGTGTCCGTGTCCGTAATCCCAGCGGTCTGACCGGCCCAGTCCACCTGGAGGTTCTCACCGGGCTTGTGCTCCAGGTGCATGGTCGCTTTCGTTTTGTGAACATAGTCGGCGTAGTACTTGTTGAACTGCGTGGACTTGTAGGGGAGCTCACCGTTTTGGCGGCACCGTTCACAATACTCCACCCACAGCAGGCTGAGCGTGACGCCGCTCTTCTGCATTTCCTTGTGGACCCACTCGTAGTCCGGCATACTGTACCGCTGCCCCATAGATGCGGCAGGGTACAGCTTACGGGTCACTTCCTCAGAGCTAAGGTTCTTCACCGGATTCCACGAGAGGCCGTTTTCTTCAGCCTTGTGCAATGCCGTGATGACGGTGCTCCGGGCGCAGCCACAGCTCTCGGCGATGCGCGTTTTGTTGAGACCCAGACTATGAAGTCTGATGATCTCTTTGTAGTTGGTCATCGTGTTTTCCTCCTGTTGTTAGATTACATCTTTCGATGCAATTCCATTATACAGGGGGTGTCTGACCGGCGGCGAGAGTGTATGATTTCAGCGGTCAAGCTGTCTGACCTATGCGGTCAAAGTGTCCGTCGGAGGGTGGCGTATTTAACTTCTTACGACAAAACTCTGCAAAAGTTAAGAAAAAATACAGAAATACGCTAAAATGTTGCAAAAAAATCCGAGCTGGCTATAATGAAATAAGCTTTATTGACCGCGCGGATGTGCGCGGCAGAAAAAACCGCGCACGTTTCAGGCGCGGACGATCAAGGGGATGATGGGCGCGAACCGTTGGAACAGGCAACGAACGCTCCCCGCGGCGGGGAAGGAGAGAAAAAAACAGGAATAGGAGGAACAGTCATGGACAAAAACAGGCAGAGCGGCTTTACGCTGGTCGAGCTTGTCGTGGTCATCGCGATCATGGGCATCCTCGCGGGCGTTGGCTCGGCGGCGTATTCGGGCTATGTGAAAAAGGCGAACGAGGCGGCGGACTTACAGCTTCTCGGCGCGGTGAATACGGCGTTTGCATCCGCGTCCTACGATGCGGGGCAGTATGACGGGAGACCCTCCGGCGGCGCGGCGTCTCTGGCCGAGGACGGCAGGGTGGCTCAGGTCATCTCCTCGGTCGACCGCGATGGCAAATTCTTCGAAAGGTATTTTTCCGGCAATCGGGACAGCCGGTTCAAGCTGTATACGAACCTCGCATACGACAGGACGACGGGCACGTTCCACGGCGCGGTGCTCACCGCGGCGACCGGCAAGGACGGGAATATGGTGCTGCGCTATACCATCAACGGGAAGGACTATGAATTTACAGCTACGCGGGCGCAGTTAGCGGCATTTCGCGCCTCGACCTTCGGCGGCAAAAGCATGACCATGAACGACCTCACCGGCAATGTGGGCGGAATGATCAATACCTTGAGTACTGCCCTTAACAGCGGCAACTACCTTGCATTTCTTCTTCAGAACTCCGGTCTGGACCTCGAAAAGTTGGGGATCAATTCTGAAAATGGCAAGTACAGCGAGCTTGATAAGCAGCGTCTGGCAAACGCGGCGCTGCTGCTGGTCGCGCAGATGACAGGGGACAAGGATGAAGAATCTAACGAATATCTTGTTAAAGAGGACATACTTAATGCGCTTGCCCTAAATGATGCAAACCGTCTTGTGGATTTAAATGACGTTCCCGGAACATTGAGAAATGTTGGGGCAATCTATGGCGTGATGACCGCCTTTGCCTATTCCGAGCAAGCGAAGGGCTGGACAACGACCGTAGATGACAAAGAATACAATGCAGAACAGTATTATAACTATGTCAATCAGCAGATCGCCGCTGCCGCCAATAGCGGAAAAGATGGCGGAGAAAAACTAAGTGATATCCTTGCCGCGCTTGGGCAGCTTGGGGCGTTTGTTCAGGACGAGGTCGGCATGACGCCACAATTCATGGATTATATTACCGGCACGGAACAGCTGGATGAAAGCGCGCAGATCAACAAGGATTTGGACGGCTACATCAGCGCGATGCAGGCGCTCAGCCAGAATCAGGACGGTCTGGTTGCCGCCGGTATTCTGGAAAACGGCGCGGACAGCGGAAACATTTCCCCGATCCTGGACCTGCTGTTCGCCCCGCAGAAATGAAGCGCCCTCCCCCAACGGACAGGCCCATGATAAAAACGCCCCCCGTAAGCGATTCATTTGAATCGCTTACGGGGGATTTTTTGCTCGGATACGGGGAAGAGCGCCGCGCGGAACGCTTAGCCCTCCTCTGTGTAGCCGTTTGGATTTTGCACCTGCCAGTTCCAGGAGTCTCTGGCGCAATCCTTATAGTCGTATTCCGCCGTCCAGCCAAGGATGTTCTTTGCCTTTTCAACGGCGGCAAAGCTCAAGGGCACGTCGCCCGGCCGCGGGCCGACGATGCGGTAAGGCACCTTCCTGCCCGATGCCTCTTCAAACGCGGACACCAGTTGAAGCACGCTCGTCCCCTTGCCCGTTCCCAGATTGAAAACGTCATACTTGCTGTCCGTTTTTTCAAGATAGTTCAGCGCCGCAATGTGCCCCTTCGCCAGATCGACCACATGGATGTAATCACGAACGCCCGTGCCGTCCACGGTATCATACTGATCGCCGTAAACGCTCAGATACGGGAACTGCCCGAGCAGGGTGCGGGTGATGTAGGGGGCAAGGTTGTTGGGGGCCTTCTGACCGCAGTCCTCGCCGATGAACCCGGAGGGATGCGCGCCGACGGGGTTGAAGTAGCGCAGAGAGGCAAAGCGGAACTTGTCGCGCTGCCGCGCGAAATCATGCAGGAGCAGCTCGTTGAGGTACTTGCTGAATCCATACGGGCAGCAGACCTTGCCGACAATGTCGCTCTCGCGGTTCGGCATGGTCTCGGGCGTGCCGTACACCGTGGCGGAGGAGGAGAACACCAGCTTGTACACCTGATGCGTTTCCATTGCGTTGAGCAGGTGGAAGGTGGACGTCAGGTTGGTGTCGAGATATCTTCCGGGGTCTTCAACGGACTCCGCGACGGATTTTAAGCCCGCAAAGTGGATCACGGCGTCAATGCGGTTTTCCGCGAAGACCTTTTCAAGCGCGGCGCTGTCCAGCAGGTCTAACTTGTAGAAGGCGGGGCGCTTGTTCGTGATCTTCGCAATGCGGTCGATCACTTCGACCTTGGAGTTGCACAGATTGTCGGCAATGACAACGTCATAGCCGGCATTCAGAAGCTCCACCACCGTGTGGCTCCCAATAAAACCCGTACCGCCCGTCACCAATATCGTCATGACTTTAATTCCTCTCTCTTCCGTTTGTTTTCTGGCTGCTTGCCGCTCAGAGCAGTCCCTTTTGCTCCAGCTTTGTCATATACCAGGACTTTTTCAGACTCTTTTCGTTGGCATAGGTATAGACAACGGTGTCTACAAGCCCAAGATCACCGTCGTTTTCCCTGAGCAATTTCTCCATGGCGCGGACGATCTCATCCATCTTCCCGTCGCACTCTTTTTCAAGAGCGGATGCTCTGGAAAGATAGCCCTTTGCCATCTTCGCAAGCTGAGTCGTTGTCCGCTTTTCCGCGGGCAGCGCCAGATACTCCGCCTTGGCGTCGGCATACATCGTATCGAGCGCCAGCGTGTACTCCTCGCGCAGGACGTAGACCTTGGCGATGAGCGCCGACAGCTCTTTTTGATAGGCGCTTTCCGCGCTCTTTTCGCTCTTCTCGCCCGCGGCCGCCGCGTCCGGCGTCTCAGGTGCAGCGTCCGTTTTGCCGCCGCTTTCCGGGCGGCTTGCCGGGACAGCGCTCTCCGCATCGGGTTGGGAGGGTTCCCCTCCCCCGCTGCCCGTCAGGCGCTCCATAAGCTGCTCCTGCGTCATCGAGCCGTCGCGCAGCGCCTGACGCTCCTCCTCCGTGACCTCGCGCACCGTGACCTCGCTCGCCGAGCGCACCGCCTCTTCGATCATCTGCTGGTTTTCCTCCAGCTTTTCCTCCAGCTCGGCCGATGTATGCTGCGTCGCGGCATGGATCGCTTTTAAGTTATCGCGCTGCCACCAGAAAAGCCCCGCCAGCGATACCGCCAGCAGTACAAGAATGGTGCAGAGAATGGTTTTACGCCGTTTCAAGCCGTTTCCTCCACTTTTTTGAGGTCCATTTTCCTCATCCACCAGTTCCAACGCCTGTTATGAGACTTCTGCCGTTGCTCGACCGTTGATTTCCTCCGGGGAAGTATATGTCGGGACCATCTCCCGCAGCATGGTGATCAGATCCTGAGGCGGTATGTCGCGGGTGACGGCTTCATCCAGCCGCAGCAGGTCTCCCATGATGACATCCTTTGAAATCTCTTGCTGCTGCTCAATGAAGATTTTCTCATTGCTTGTTTTGGAGAGTGTTCCACTGCGCATCAGCAGCTCCTCATAGAGCTTTTCGCCGGGGCGCAGGCCGATCTCCTGAATGGTGATATCCTTATCCAGCTCCAGTCCGGACAGGCGGATGAGGTTTTCCGCCAGTTCCAGGATCTTCACCGGCTCGCCCATGTCCAGAACGAAGATCTCGCTCCGCTTTGCCATGGCGCCCGCCTCGAGCACCAGCTGGGCAGCCTCAGGAATGGTCATAAAATAGCGGATGATACGCTTGTCCGTAATGGTGACGGGGCCGCCCTCCTGGATCTGCTTTTTGAAAAGGGGCACAACAGAGCCATTGGAGCCGAGCACATTGCCAAACCGCACTGCGCAGAATTCTGTGGGGCTGTCCGTCCTGCTTTGCAGGATCATCTCGCAGAATCGCTTGGTCGCGCCCATGAAGTTGGTGGGATTCACAGCCTTATCCGTGGAGATCATGACAAACTTTTTGACGCCGAACTTCTCCGCCGCCCGCACCACATGATATGTGCCGAAAATGTTGTTCTTGATGGCCTCCTCGGGGCATTCCTCCATCAGCGGGACATGCTTGTGGGCCGCCGCATGGAGCACGATGTCGGGGCGATACATCTGAAACAGGCTGTAAACTTTTTCCTTATCTCGCACGGAGGCGATCTCCACCCGCAGGTTCAGCCGATCGCCCCATACACGCCGCAGCTCCTGCTGGATATCATAAGCGTTGTTCTCGTAAATATCCAGAATGATGAGCTGCTTGGGCTGATATTTGGCGATCTGACGGCAAAGCTCGCTGCCGATGGAACCGCCGCCGCCGGTCACCAGCACGGTCTGCCCTTGCAGGAAATTCAGCAGGACCGCCGTATCCAGCTTCACCGGCTCTCTGCCGAGCAGATCTTCCACCTGCACATCCTTCACCGCCGCCATGCTCACCTCGCCGTTTACCAGCTGGTAAATTCCCGGCAGGCTCCGTACACGGCAGCTCGTTTTCTGGCAGATGTTCAGGATCTCTTTCTTATCCTTGGCAGACGCTGCGGGAATGGCAAGGACGATCTGTGTGATCCGCTCCTTTTTGACCATCTCGGGGATCTTCTCCCGCCCGCCGACGATGGGCACGTTCCCGATGTACTTGCCCTGCTTGCTCTTGTCGTCGTCGATGATGCAGCAGACATGGCTTTTTAGCTGCGGCGTGACGGAGATCTCCCGCAGGAGCATCCGCCCCGCCTCGCCCGCGCCGATGAGCATGACGCGCTCGCCCTCCTCCTGCCTTGCCTGACGGGCGGAGCTTGCGAACATCCGCAGAAAGCGGAAGGTGCAGCGCCCGCCCACCAGCAGGAACAGCTGGAACAAAAGCTCCATGAAGAGCACGCTCCTCGGCTGGTGATAGCCGAAAAGCGCCGCTGGCACATGGAACGCGCAATAGGCCAGGACGACGGATATCACCATCTCGGCGACATCATGGGCGCTGACGTAGCGCCAGAGATAGCGGTACATCCGGCGCGGCCAGAAGACCGCCGCTGTGACCAGAAACTGAACGGGCAGAGCACGAAACCACGGCTCAAGATATCCGGAAGGCACCTGCTCAAAGTCGAAGTCGAAGCGCACCAGCAGCGCAAGACCGCCCGCCACAATGATGAAAATGGCGTCCATCAGGAGGAAGAGCACCGTCTGGACGGGGACGCTTTTTTGAATCGTTTTCATACTATGCCCCCATGGATCTGCGGTAAAAGGCAGTCCCTCCACTGCCTTTTACCGTACTCTTTTGAATTCTCCGCTCAGCGGAGGGCGACGCCGTCAGACGCCTCGCAGATGTTCTTCCACGCCCAATGGGTCTGGGGGACATCCGGGTACTGGCGGGCATTCTCGTAAGACTGACCTGCCATGCAGCGGCCCAGCAGACGGTTCAGCAGAACGGCTGCCTGCGCGCGGGTGATGTGCTGATTGGGGGCAAACTGCCCGTTGCCGACGCCGTTGACCCAGCCGAAGGACGCCGCCGTAGAAATGGCGTCAAACGCCCAGTGGCTGGCGGGCACGTCGGTAAAGGTCTCTCCGCTCGCGGAGACCTGGGTGAAGCGGGCGCAGATGGTGACAAACTCGGCGCGGGTGATGGACTGATTCGGGGCAAACTTGCCGTTGCCGACGCCCTCCACGATGCCAAGAGAGGCAAGGGCATTCACCGCCTCGGCGCACCAGAGCGTGTCGGGGACGTCCGTAAAGGTGGATTTGGAGGAAACCTTCTGCTCCTTCAGCAGGCGGTAGAAGATCTGCGCCACCTGTCCGCGGGTAACGGAGCTTGCGGGATAGAACCTGCCGTCCGCCATGCCCTGCATATAGGCAATGTCCTGATCGGTGTTCAGCTGCTTGGAGATGCCGGTCATATCGGGGTCGGCGACCATCATGGCGCGAACGGACACGCTGCTTTCGGGCATGGTGAAGGTGTAGACGCCGTCAGACTGCTTGCTCACGGGAATGTCGTTGCCGCTCACATCCTTGACCGCCAGATCGGAGAGGACATAGCCGTTCGACGCGGCGCTGTCCCGGATGACGGCGGTCTCACCCTTGGGCAGGGTATTCTTGTCCGCGCGCAGCGAGCTATTCGGCACGGGCTCCACAACGATCTTGTGACCGTCGGGCGTGGGCACGACGGGCGGATTCACGCCGCTGTCCGAGCCGGTGGTGTAGGCCTTGAGCGTCACGGTCACGGTATAGAGACGGCCGTTGTCCCGATAGGTCACGCGGTTGACGCGGTCGACCGTGAGGTTTGCGAAGGTGGAGGAAAGGCTCTTGAGCGTATCCTTGAAGGCGCTGTCCACGCTGTCATAATACTTCTCAACGTACGCATTCCACGCGCTCTCGCCCTGCCGGAACGCCTCGGCGCCCGTGTCCACGATGGTTCTGAGGCCGGTTCCGGCGAAAATGCTCTCCAATTCGCCGTATTTGCTGTCGACGACGGAGGCAAGCTCCGATGCAAGGGGCGTGCTCATCGTGCCATACCGGCTGGAGGAAGCGCTGAGCGTCCGCTCCACGCCGTCGGCGTCGGGACCGGTGATGGTCACGTCGACATAATAGGTCGTGGCTGCCAGCGCGGTCTGCGACAGCAGCGTGCACAGCACCAGCATCAGTGCCAGCGTTCTCGCAATGTTCCGTTTCATGTTCATCTTCATCCTCCATTGTATAATAAGTTGTAAGAATCACGTTTCTACTTTTTCAGACAATGCCCTCAAGATGCAGGGTCTCGCTGTGCAGCCTGCCCGGCAGGGCGCTGTGATGGGTGGCGAATACCGCCGCCGGATACGCGCCCGTCAGCTCCGTCAGCAGCCGTGCCTCCGTATCCTCGTCCAGCGCCGAGGTGATCTCGTCGAGCAGCAAAAAGCGCGGGGCGGAAAGCATCGCGCGGGCGATGGCAAGGCGCTGGCGCTGTCCCGCGGAAAGACCGCCCCCCTCTTCGCTCAGGACGGTTTCAAGGCGGTCGGGCAGGTCGCGGACAAAGCCGCATTGCGCCCGCTCCAACACCTCCCAAAGGGCGGCGTCATCCGCCTCGGGCTTTGCCAGCAGCAGATTTTCGCGAATACTGCCGGAAAAGAGCCAGGGCGTCTGTGGGACATAGCCGAACAGTCCCCGCACAGCGGCGGAGCAAGGGAGCTCCCCCCGCTCGGTTTCAAGGTATACCCTTCCCTGCTGCGGGTGGTACAGCCCCAGAATAAGGCGGAAAAGCGTGCTTTTTCCGCTCCCGGATATTCCCGTGAGGCAGGTCCAGCGATCGAGCGGCAGCCGCGCGGAAAAATTCCGCAGAACAGGCTGTTCCTCGCCCTCATAGGAAAAGGTGACATTTTCAAACACGATGGCGCGAAGGACGTCGTCCTGCGCCGCCGCTTGTCCCGGCGCCTCCCCAGGCAGGGAATACAGCTCATCCAGCCGCGCCTCCGCCGCGCGGACGGCTGCCAGACGGGACTGAACGCCCGACAAGCCCGTGAGCGGGCTTTGGAACATCGCGAGGAGCTGTAAGAGCGCCGCAAGGTCGCCGAAGGAGAGCCTTCCTTCCCGAATGGCGATGCCGCCCCAGATCAGAAGAACGGCGTACCCAAGCTGCAACAGGAGGGAAAAGCCGGTCCCGGCGCCCGTGGAGAAGAAGCGAAGCGCTCTGCGCTCGCGCAGCCATTCCCTCTGCCGCTCTTCAAAGCGCCGCACGGCCTCCTTCCCCGCCGTCATGCTGCGCAGAAGCTCCGTATGCTCCAGGATCTCCTGCGTGCAGCCCGTCAGACCTTCCTCCGCCTGACGCACGCGCAGATGCCGCCGCGTCAGATACTTTCGCAGCAGCCGCCCGCCGGCGATCGCCAGCGCGCCCGCGCCTACGACCGCAAGGGCAAGGGGAATATTGACGAAAAACAGCGCGGATGCGGCGCAAAGCAGTCGGATGAGCTGCCCCGCCACCTGGGGGCGGCCGACGATCCGCCATTCGCAGACGGTGTAAGCGTCCTGCGTCAGGCGGCTGAAGACCTGCCCGCTGTGGTAGCGGCTGTATGCCTCCGCATCCTTGCTCAAAAGCGTATCAAGCGTGTCGCGCCGCAGCGATACCGCCGCGCGGTCGACCGTCCTGCCGGAAAGCAGGTCAAGCCCGCCGTCGAGCAGCGGGAGAGCCAGCGCCAGAAACAACAGCACCCAGCCCCACAGACTGCCGCCCTCGTCCAGCACCCGGCGGCTCACCAGGGCAAGCGCCGCGATGCCGAACGCCTGCGCGGCGATGCCTACGTACAGCAGCGTGAGCGGCGCTTTGTACGCGCCCGCCGCCTTTTTCTTCGACTGACTCATCTCATCTTCTCCCGCGTATCAGTCCCCTCCGTGCCCGCTGAAGGAATCGCAGCAGCCTCAGCAAGGGGCGACGGGCGGGAAAGGTATGGACCCAGAAGCGTTCATAAAGCCGATAGGGTCGGGACAGGGCGGTCTCCTGCCAGCGTCCCTTGCGGCGAAAGGCGGTGACGTACGCAATGATCTGCGCCTCATCGACCTGCTCCCCTTCCCACTGAGCGTCGCCGCAGCAAATGCAGGTCTCTGGCGCGCTCAGGCGGATGACGCGGTGCAGGATATAGCTGCCGTCCGCCTTCTGATAGAGGGCGATATCGCCTGGTTGCACGCGGCGGTCGAGCCGCGCAAGGCGCACCATGTCCCGCCCATCGGCAAGAAGCGGCCACATACTGTTTCCTGTTACCGGAAGGAGCGCTTCTCCGTGCGCAAGCTGCTCATCGAGCAGTTCGCGCAGCTGCGCCATGGGGATCTGCCGGACCTGCATCTTACAGACCGTCCACCGCGCCGACGGGTCTCAGCTTGTCAAGAAAGGCGGCTGCGTCTGCCTCCGCCTGCTCCCGTTCGACCGAATACACGGCGCATAAGGCGTCTCCAAGGCTTTGGAGCGTCTGTTCCTGTTCCAAAAGGTCCCATAAAAATGCGCCGGTCTCGTTTACGGAGATCATTCCCGGAAACGCTTCGGCAGCCGCCCCCAAAGGGACGATGACCGACATATCTGCGACCCGGCGCAGGATGAAATTCTCATTTCTTCGCATATTCCCTCTCCTGTTCTGCGCGCGCTGCGGTGAAGATCGCGTCGCTGCGGTGAAGGAGCGTTTCCAGCGCATCCCCCGTCAGACGCTTTTTGGCAACGGCAGCGGCAGGGCCCAGATCGGGTGTGCGCCGCTGTGTGCCGTGACAGTCGGATGCAAGGAAAAAGGATTGCCCCTCCCTCAGCAGCCGAAGGAGTTTCCACCGCTCCATGGGATGCAGCAGGCATCCGGCGCTGAGCTGGATGGGGACGTTCAGGCGATACAATTCCTGTATGTGCTCTTTCTTCTGCCGCCCCAGATACCGCTCCAGATGCGCCAGGACCGGCGTAACGCCGCTCTGTGCCGCCAGAGAGTAAAGCTGGTCGATCATACTATTGTTCCAGAGGGTGAAGGGCAGTTCCAGCAGCAAATAACGGCTCGAACCGAGACACAGCGCCTCAAGATCGTCCCAATGGTTCATATTTGGCATCCATGCCACCTCTGCACCCAACACAAGGTCAGGAAAAGGTTCGGCGGTTTTCTTCATCGCTGCGGAAAGATGCTCCCAAGCGGCTTGCCGACGCGCGAGAAACTGCTCTATGCTCTCCCTGTCCCGATGAAAATGGGGGGTGAGCGCTACACCCGTAACGCCCTGCGCTGCCTCCATGCGGAGCATTGCAAGACTGGCTGCCGTGTCCGGTGCGCCGTCGTCCATGCGGGGCAGAATATGGGTGTGAAGATCGGTCATGGGATGCTCCGTTCCCCGCTGTCCGGCTTCTCCTGTCCGTATCCGTAACCGTAGCCGTGCCCATAGCCGTAGCCGTAACCGTAGCGGTGGCGCTGATAGCCGTATTTCCGATATCCGTAGTATCCGCTCTCCCGCGGCACTTCGTTGAGAACAAAGCCGAGGATCTTCGCGTGGGAGCGCTCTAACTGCTCCACCGCGCGCAGGACGCTCCCGCGCTCGGAAAGACCTGCACGTACCACGAACAGCACGCCGCTGCTCTCCGGCACCAGAACGCAGGCGTCCGTCACCAGATTGACGGGAGACGTATCGAGAATGATGTAATCATAGTTCTCCTGCAAGCTGTCAAGCAGCGCTTTCATGCGGGAGGAACCGAGCAGTTCCGACGGGTTGGGCGGCACGTCGCCGGCAAAAATGACGTCAAGATCCTCAATGCCGGAATCATGGATGGCCTTTCCAAGCAGCTCCGGCTGGATAAGCAGGTTGCTCAGTCCTACCTTTTCCTTCGCGGACAGCAGACGCGCCAGCTTGGGACGGCGCAGGTCACAGTCGATCAGAAGGACGCGCTGCTTCATCTCCGCATAGGAGATGGCAAGGTTGAGTGCGGTGATGCTCTTTCCTTCGGATTGCATGGCGGAGGTCACGATCAGGACCTTGCACGCCGTCTCGTCCGCCAGGGAAAAAGTCACGTTGGTCCTCAGGGTCTTATAGGACTCGCGGATGAAAAAATCGCTCTTTTCCGAGAGGATGTTTTTCCGCTCCACTTCCATGATCGCCGCGGTATCCGGCGCATCGTGACGCCGGGCTCTCCGCAGAAGGGAAAACAGGTTGTTCTTCATATCGCCTTTTACCTCTCTCCGCCGTGTTCGTCGGCCTTTTGTGCGCTGAGCCCCGCCTTTTCCCGCTCATTCTCCGCAAAGGAGGGGATCTGCCCCAGCATGGGAAGATCGAAAAGCTGCGTCAGGTCTTCCTCGTTCTTGATGCGAACGTCCATCAGATACAGCAGCGTAACATAGACGACTGCAAGAAGAAGTCCCACCGCGCAGCCCAAAAGGGTATTTTTCCGATAGCTTGGGGTATAGCGGCTCGTGGGCACCTTGGCATGGTCGATGATCTTGGTGGAGCTGCCTTCGACAAATTCCTCGATCTCGCCGGGGGCGACGGTCGCCACCGCGTTGGCGATCTTCGCCGCCATCTCCGGATCGGGGTGGGAGATGTATACCGAGAACAGCTCGGTCTCATCCACCTGCGCCGTCGTCATCATGCCGCGGATCTCCTCCGCCGAGCAATCGAGCCTCGCGTTCTTTACCACCTTTTCCAGCACGGTATCGCTGCGGATGATGTTGACATAGGTGTTGACGAGCTGCTGAGAGGTCGCGAGGTTGGCTGCGCTGATATAATCTACCTGCTGATTCGCCTTTATATTGTTGACGTAGATGGTGACGTTGGCACGATACAGCGGCGTAATGAAATTGGCGGTGTAGATCAGGGAGATCGCCGCGGCGGCAAGCGCGCACAGCAGGATCAGCCGCCACCGCCTGAGGTAAAGCAGCAGCAGCTTCCAAAGGTCGATCTCCAGAATGTCGCTGGATCGGTTGATGTTGGATTCGTTCATGGTTGTATTTCCCTTTCTGTCTGCGTTTGGACAGATCTTGAGCGGGGCTTTCCGCCCCTTTTGGCGAGAGACCGCCTGAATAGTCTAAAGGCGGCACAAAAAGCCGCAGATCAGTCGGTACTCTTTGTGCCGCTTCCGTCCACAGGCAGCGGGCAGCACGGCGTTTGCGTACTGCCTCCTGTCAATCGATGGGTTTGGCTTGATCCGGAAACAGTTTCTCCCGGACAAAATAGGCGGCGCTGTCGTCATTCCGGCAAATCAGTCGGAACACGTTCGTCTCCCGCAGGAGACGGTCTGCCGCGGCAAGCAGCCGGTCCATATCCTCCCGATGCAGACGGAAGGGAGTCTGGCTCAGCAGCAGAGGTAAAGCCTCCGCCGGAGTGAGCGGCTGTAAAGCGTTTTCCTCCCCCTGAAAGAGGAAGCAGATCGCGCGCAGAGGTGCATTTCGATTCTGATGCAGCGCCTCCTTGCCGCACCATGGCGTGCCGTAGACTTGCCATACGCCGTCGTAACGGCGCAGGGCGGGCTTGTCGTCGTTGAGGATGGACGCGCCGAACAGGCGCACCCATTTTTCCGTGTGGGTGGATTTCCCCGTGCCCGGCGGCGCGGAAAAGCACACGGCCTGTCCGCCGTATTCCACCGCCGAGGCGTGAAGCATCATCCCCTCGTGGGACAGAAGCCCCACGGCAAAGCAGTCGCCTGTGGCGATGTACTCCGCAAGGTCCTCTGTTTCCAGCTCGGGGCAGAGCGACAGCGCCTGCGCGCCGCCCACGCGGATGGTGATATCCGCCGCGCCGCCCCGGGCGGAGGTCCGATAGACCTCCGCCTGGGCAGCCGTGCGTCCCTTGGGGGACATTTCTACGATCAGATCAGCGATTCGGTAACGCATTACTTTTTGTGGATCCTTCCGTCCTCACCCCAGTAGGTGCGCTTACCTCCTGTGACGCTGGCGTTCTTAACGACGCCCTTGTAGCCCCACTTATTCAGGGCAATGTTGTCTTCCTGCGTCGAACTTGGAGCAGCCAGTGCTTCCATCGGCGCAAGCAGGATCGGCTCGGCTGTCGGAGCGATATAAGGTTTTTTTATCGTTTTCATCATGCTTATTCACTCCGTTTACGGGTTGGGGTTGGGGATGGGGATGTTCAGATCTTTAAGGAACTTTTCGAGGATCTCCCTTTCTGCCTGACTGATGTCCATGTCAGGATCCGTCAAAGCATTCTGCCAAGCCTCCTGGAAACTCCACTTTTTTGTTTCGCTATTCTGCGTTTCGTCGTTTTGGAACGTTGCCTGCGCAGTGGCAGTGAACGGCGTCTGATAGGTAGTAGAGTCTTTCTTATCGATATCATGCATCAGGTATGCCTCGAAGAGAAAGGCGTCACCACTGAGAACGACCGGGCTATCGCCGGGTTCTGATTCAAGGGGAATGTTCGTACCGGCAGGTATTTCATAGCGGGGATTGGTGGTCTTGCCATCGATATCCGTCAGGGTAAAGCCCAGAGACTTTAGGTAATCCTTTGCGGCTTTGTCGCCCTGGAACTTGCCGATGAAGAACAGCGCGCACTGCGGCGTGTCGCCGGTGGCCAGCTCGAAGTGGTAGCCGGTGACGGAGATGTTGAAATGGTGGAAGGACAGATTCGGGGTGTTACCATCTGCCTCCGTCCCCGGAATGGCAACATAGCGATCGTAGGTTTTACCCTCTGCCGTTTCCTCGGTCGGAGTCTGGTAGGTCGGGGCTACCGTGCCCGTCACCTTGCCAACGATCTTGCCCGTCGGGAGGGCATCATAGCCTGTGCCCGTCGAGCTGTCCATGCCGGAAAGGGTACAACCCTCCTCCACCGTCAGGGGACTGGCAAGCTTCACGGTCTTTCCGTTCAGGTCGAGGGTCACATTCTTATTCAGCGTGAAGCCGGGCTCCGTGCTATTATCAAGCATCTGGATATAACCCGCGTCGTTATAGGCGGCCACGGCGGCGGCGAGGCTTCTATAGATCGTTTCGTTGCTGCCGTTGATGATCTTCGCGATCTCCGGCTTTTCTGTCGTCCAGACATAGAAATTGCCGGGACGGTGGACACCGTAGTAAGTAGCTTTTTGGTCAAACGGCTTGTAATTCTTAGGAGCATCTGCGCTCGCGTCCACATTGAGTCCTGCGATGGGGGTAATTTTGATCGGCGCCCAGGCGGGGTCATTGGTGTTTTGCGATGTCATCGCCTCATACACCTGTGTTTCACTTGTCTGGGCGGCGGTCATATTGATGGCACCCGTGCCGGTCAGGACATTGTAGCCGTTGGGGTATACCTTAAAGTAGGCCGCGTTGATATCTTTGCGGCTCATCTCAACGCCATCCACAGGCTCCGTTCCGGTGAAGCCCTGGTTGGACTGGCTGACCAGATCATCCGACACATACAGACCGCCGTTCACGATCATCTCGCCGTCCACATTCAGCCGTGCGCTTCCGACCGTATCAAGCTTGGGGTGCGTATATCCGCCGCCCGGAAGGTTCGTGGCGTTGACGGGATAAACCTTCGTCGAATAGCCCTTCTGATATGTCCCATTGCCGATCCCACGGGTATCATAGTCGTTCAGGCGGTAGAAAAGCAGCTTCGCACTGCTTGCGACGGTGCACGTTCCGCCCTTCTCCACGCTCAGAGACGCACCGGGCAGGAATTTGAAATCGCTGTTTACGGTCATATCGCCCGCCGTGCGGAGGTCGAATCCCGCATTCAGCGGCATCCAGTATTCCTGGCTCTTGATGGTTATGTTTTGTGACATGCCACCGGCACTGAACTTGACGTTCAGCTGGAAGCTGCCGGTACTCATCTTGCCACCCTCGTTCAAGCGGTAGACGGTCTTGTCCTTGGCAAGGTCGAAGGACTTGGTCATGCTGCCCTGCGTCAGGTTAAAGAGCGCACCGGAAGGACCGAAGATGAGAACGGCTCCCGTGGACTGGTTGTTGCCCTCCAGCATGACGCTGTACTGAGCGTACAGCTTTGCGCCGTACGCATAGGTGACGGGGCTTTCAATGGTCTTGATGGAGAAGTTGCTGAACGGGAAAACCCGCATGCTCGACTTTTTATCGTCAATTTCCTTCATGACCAGCGCCGCGCGTCTATCGGAGATCTCCATCAGTTCGCGCACGGTGGAACCGTTTTCTGCGGAGATGGAGCCGCCGCGGATCTGGCCGTAGCCGCAGAGCTCGCCGCCGCTGCTGACCGTGACGGCCGCGCTGTCGGATAAGCTCAGATAGCCGATACTCCCCGCTGCGCGGCCATTGGCGGTGCTGGACTGCATGCCATTGACTACGAGCTTTCCGTCCACCGTCAGGTTTCCGTTGAGGGTCACCTTACAGTAGCTGGAAATACCTGCCGAGGACGTGACCTGCTCCGGCTGACTGGCCGCGGGTCCCGAGTCGGCAAGCCGGTCCGGGATCACCAGCGTTTTACCCGTGGGGATCGTCAGGCTGCCGTTGAAGGTGTCCCCCGCCAGAAGAAACACGATATTCGTATCAGAGAAAGCGGCGTTCAAGTCCGTGTAGAACTTGGAGCAATCCGCGTTTCGCGCCACATACTGACCGTTGGGCGTTACCATCTGGCCGCTCAGACTTTTGTATTGGTAGTCGGCGCTGCCATAGCCATTAGCGCCGCCGGCTGTGATGGTCATTGCCGGGACATAGATGGGGGTGACCTCATAGTCCTTCGTCATCGTCACCGTATAGGTATCGTGGGTGTAGTCATAGGCACCCGTGGTGACGTTGTGCCAGCCGATGAAGGTATAGCCTGTGGGGGCGGTGCCCGGTGTCAGCGTCAGGATGGCGTTGTCCGCCGCCTTGTAGCTGTACGTTCCGGAGGAGACGCCTTGGGCCGTTCCGTTGATCTTCACGGAGCCGGATTTGAGGACGGCACCGGTGTTGTCCCGGTTCCCAGTGGTAAAGGTGTGTTCCGTGGTGTTGGGCGTAACGGTAAAGTTGGAGATCGTGGCGGTATATGAGTAGTTGTCCGTAGAGTAGCCTTTTGAAAATATGAACATTTCATCTTTTCGCGTCTTGGCATAGGCGTGAAGATAGAGGTACTCACCCTTGTTTACGACCACCCGCGTGCTGGCGCTGCCGCTCGTCTGCTTTGAGCCTTTGATCGCCGCCGTGCCGTTGGTCTTGATGGTGTTAGCATTGGCACTGGCACTGGAGGAGGTATAGTAGTAAAGGAAAACGCCATACTGATCGTCGCTTGAGCCGTTGGAGTTCGAGATGGATACCGACTGCGCGTTCATGCTGCTGTCGAAGGTGATGATGCAGTTTTCCTTACACTTCACGCGGATGATATCGCTGTACAGAGAGGCGACTGCCTGGCTGTAGCCGGGCTGGGTTTGACTGTCGCCAGTGGCGGTGCCGCTTTCAGAGGACTGAAGGGAACCATTCACGGCGGACCATGTTGAGTACGGGAAGTAGGTATGCGCTCCGTAAGAGTTATTTACATTCGTATCGCCGACGTTTGTATGATAGCTTCCCTTTTCGCTGTGGGAATAGGAGGAATTGACTTCTACATAGGCGGATTTATCCGCCCCTGCGTCGCTCATTTGAGCGATGGAGAACAGGGGATCCTCCACAAAACGGGCTTCCACGGTGCAGTTGCCGGGGAAAGCGGTTGTATAAGTGCGCTTCGTTGATTCCAGACTACCATTGATGTACCAGCCGTCAAAGACATAGTTCGGGGCGGCAGCGCCGCAGGTGAATGTGTATTCCGTTGTCGCCGGCTTGGAGTAGGTCTCGCCGACTTTCAGCGCGGTACCGCCGACCTTTGCCGTGTAGCTGCCGTTGGTTGCCGGAGCGAGCGTTACCGATATATCCCGATTCAAGGATTCCAATTTGATATCGGTTAACTTAACGGTGGTAATATATTGTGTTTGGCTTGTTTTCTTAGTTATTTCAGTAGAAGATATCGTGGCCAGTGTAACGGAGACAGAGTCGCCGGGATTGAGCATCGTACGGTATGTGCCGTCGCTTGCTGCATCACTCTCATGGCTGAAGGCCAGTGTTCCTCCGGCTGATGGGTTCGTATAAGAAAAAGTCAAAAGACTTATATCTGAACTGACATTAGTGATGGTCAGGGTCGAGCTTGCCGCACCCTCGCATCGATAGCGAGTTAGATAATTACTTTTTCCCTTATACTCTGCCGGTTTCACCGTTCCGGTGATCTCGCCACCGACGGCTGTCCAGGAACTGTCCCGGGGGGTTGACTGATTTTGACTATTTAGACCAGGCTTTGTGCCTTCCTGACAGCCGTTTTCGCTCAAACTAATATCAGGGTTTCCAAGCCCCTGTATATTCGCCGCCGACGCGGGCAGCGTGACCGCAAGGAGCGTCAATACGAGTGTGCAAAGAAACGCCACGCCGCGCCGCAGCGCCTCGGGCGCGGTTCTTCTTTCTGTTTTCATCCACTATCATCCCTTTCACTTTGTAGATTCCGGGGTGCTTTTTCGGCAAGAGGGGGCGCCGCCCCCTCTTGCCGGGACAAGCCGTCTGCCTTATTTCCCGGAGTTCAGAATCCCCTGCAGCAGGGCAAGCGTCTGGTCGTTATTGAATGCGTTACTGCTGGAAATGTCAATGTCAACGCCATATTTATTTCTCTCGCTGATGACCTGCAGCGCACCAAGGTATGCCTTCATATCCGCCTCGGCGCCCTTGTCCGTATCGTCGAGATACTTCTGATAGTTTGCTTTTTCTGTTTCGTCAGTCATTTTGTTCATTAGGCCAAGGAGTTTTCCATAGTCAACAGTCCCGTCTGCGGTGGCTTCGGCATATGTATTTTTGATCTCATCGCTGGCATACTTGGAGTTTGCATAGCTGGTCGCTACACCAAGCGCCAGAGCAAGGTCGGGCGCTCTGCCAGCGGTAGCAAGCTGCATCGGACTGCTGGGACCGCTGGTTCCATCACCTTTAAGCGTTGTTAAATAGCTGTTTAATTTCTCTGTGGTGTTCATATCGTCCGCTTCACCGGCTACGTAAAGGACCATTTTATTGGCGAATTGCGTGCGAGTTTCTTCACTCCAATTTTCGGGATGGTCATAATCTGCTTCGGCAACGCCCAGTTCTGCCAGCATACTATTAAATTTTGCCTCAGGGACCAGCGCTTTCAGGTCGCCCAACTTGGAAGAATCGGTAGCCCACGCGGCAAATGCGTTGGAAATGCCATTGCAGATGTTTGCTAGTTCAACTTCATGACCGTCCAGATTGGATTTTCTGAACTCCTCCAGCAGGGTCTTATGATTAGCATCCAGCGTGATCTCCATGGCGGGAAGGATGATCGTTGCGTAAGAGCTGTTTGCATATTTGTCCGTGCGGTATTTCACCGTTTCCGCCCAATCAGCACCAAAGGCATTTTCCATCCACTGCTCAATAATTTCGTCGCCGTCACTGGAAGAACCTACCTCAGCGGGCGCATCCTTGTAGACCATCACGCGGCCCGTTACGCCGGGGTTCTGATACTTGCCGATCTCACCGGCGTACAGGATGTTCTTATACAGCGTCTCGTCCAGACCCTCGTTGGTGCGCTTAATGTAGCCGCCGTAGCCCACCGTGCCGACGCCGGCTAAAATGCCGATGATCGCGATGACCACGACAAGCTCCACCAGCGTAAAGCCTGCGCTGCCGCGCAGCTTGTTCCTCACTTGCTTTTTCATGTTGTATCCTCCTCAATATATTTGATTTCTTTTTGAGAATTATATGAACAGATGATTACTCTGTGGTTTCCTGTCCTGTCTTCCAGTTCAGCACGCCGTAGCCCACGATGCGCTTATCCGACAGCGGGTAGCGCTGGACGGCGACCCTGCCGCCGCTGTTGCCCTCGATGGTGTAAAGGAAATTCCCTTCCACGCACAGCACCGCGCCGACGTGGTCGGGGTCCTTGCCGCCGTCCGGGTCGTTGCGGCCGTCCCAGTCAAAAAAGACATAGTCGCCGGGGATGGGCATATTGTTGGTGTCACCGCGTTCGCGCCACTGGCTCTTATCCTTGAATCCCTTCATGCCCTCATCCACGTCTGCGAATCTGGGCGGATCGCCGTTGATGGAGGCTTTCTGCTGATCGGCTGCCCACGAGAGGAAGCAGCCGCACCAGGGAGTGTACTGGTTCCAGCCGGGGTTTTTCGCGTAGTCGCCGATGTACCATTCGGAGAAGTAAGTGTCAGTGTTTTTGATCTTTCCCTTGCTGTCGTACTGTCCGGCAAGCGTCTTTAAAAACTCGAACCGCGCTTTCTTTTCCGCATCGGTCAAATTGGGCTTTTTCAGCTCCTCCAGCTTTTCCTGCGCCTCCACTTTGCCGACGCTGTCGCCCTCGATCCCGGTTCGACAGAAAACGGAGGTGCTGTAGCTGTGCGCCGCGGTCGCGAAGGTGAAGGTCACGAGGCTGCCGTCCAGATCGACCCGCGCGCCGCGCAGGTTGTCGAGCAGCACCTGATCGCCGCTCGTGCCGCTGCGGAGCTTACCGCTGTTGTAGCGCAGCAGCACCGCGCCGGGAGTGCCGTCGGCAGTCTTTCCCTGTAGTTGCCAGCCGTCGGAGAGCGGCTCCACGCGGTAGATCTTGCCGCTGGCGGAGAGATCCTCCAGCGCGGAGAGCACGATGCGCACGGTCTGCTGCTCGCCCGCCTCCTTCTGCGTTGTTTGATGCACCCGCAGTCCGAGCAGCATCAGCGACGCTGCGGCTGCCAGCACGATGGAGCTGACAGCGACGGTTACCAGCAGCTCGACCATGGTGAAGCCGCTGTTGTTTCGTTTCATTCGCTCGTCTCCCCCCCCTTCGCTGTCAAGTGGGTGATGGTATAGGTGCTGTAATTGTGAGACGCCTTACTGACCTTGGCGGTGTACTTTATGACTTCTTTGAACGTTCCGCCGGGCTGTGGCTCCTGTTTCTTGATTTTTTTCACTTTGTATTTGAGTTCCATTTTGAGCTTTGTCTCGATGCGAACGGCGTCGTTTGCGCGGGTAAGGGTAAAGGTGCAGAATTCGACGTCGGTATCGGTGCCATCAGGTGGCAGGGTGCAGCCGCCCGCTAAAGTCTTCAAGTGCTCAACGTATGCAGCCTTTGCCTCAGCCTTTGCCTCATCTTCCGAGTTGCATTCCGCGGAATCCTGCAAGGAGCTTACGTGCTCCGCCAGCGCCACGAATTTTTCGATCTCGCCCTCCGCCTGATAGAGCTGCCGCGTCTGGCGGATGGAGCGCTCCTGCGCCTGATAATTTTTCAGCGCGGCGGTGCAGACGGACACGGCGACGGCGCACAGCACCAGAACGACGATGAGCACATACACCAGCGCGTAACCGCCGTTGTCTATTCGGAGTTTTTTCATGTGCCACCGCCTTCCGGCGACACGGCGCGGACATAGGTTTCCACCGTGACGAGCGGCTCTGCGTGCTTATCCGACACCGTGACGTGATAATAGGGCTTTCCGGCGACCTGCTCCGTTTTGACCGTCACGTTGGGGAAAACGGGATTTGCCTCCGTGACGCCGTCCTTCATCAGGGTCTCCACGGCGGTACGGACGTTCAGATGGGCTTCCATTACGGCCTGGCTGTGGGCGTTGATCCGTCCCGCCAGAATGAGGCTCGTGCAGATGGGCGCGGAGATCAGGCCGATGATGGCGATCGCCACGACGACCTCCAGCAGCGAAAAGCCCGCTGTTCTCTCTTTCCCGATCTTTTTCATGCCTTGTCTCTCCCAATGGGTCAGTTGAAAATGTCTGTCTTACCGGTCGCGGGCGGCGTTACGCCCGGTTCCTCATAGGTGTTCTGAGCGGACGGCATCAGATACAGCGTCAGGGTCATCTGCCCGTCCAGCAGCTTCTTTTCGCTGTCGTAGTTGAAGGTGGCATACCGGATGGAGGTGATGCGCTCATCCGTTGCCAGCGCGTGCACCATGTTCTTGAACTCCTGATAGGAGGCGTGATAGTACACCGTCAGGTTCAAGCCCTCAAGGAGTGCGCCATCGCTCAAGGCCTGCATCGGCGTGATCTCACCGAAAGAAAACTCGATGTCGCCGCCGCTCCCGAAGCGCTGAAGGAAAATATCGTGCAGCTTCTGAGTGTAGCCCAGCTCCTTACTGCCGGTCCCCAGCGTTTTTTCCAGATACAGCAGATAGAGGAGCTGATCTTCTTCCTTCATATCCGCGGGGAAGTTCTCATAAAGCGCGGCGCGGCTTTCCTCGATCGCGGCCTCTGCCGACTCAAGCTGATCCTGCACGCCCTTGTACTTCTCGTTTTCGACGATGGTGGTTTGCAGCGCGGTGATCTGAGCATTTAACTGATCCCGCTCCATGACGTAAGCTTCACTGCGGGGGCGGTAGCCCAGAACATACACCAGAACGGCGACCAACAAGAGCAGGACTGACAGGACAGCCTTCCAGTTTCTACCGATCACTTTCACTGGCCCACCTCCACTTTCTCAACCTTGGCGTCGCGGTCCAGGCCCTTGCGCGTCTGCTCCGCCTGGATCAAGGACTCGTCATAGGCCAGTACGACCGTCAGGTAATAGCGGTTGTCGGCAGGCTTCTGCGTCTGAGAAGCACCGGTGTTGAAGATATCCGGGATGCCTGAGCCGCCGGTTTGATTTTTGAGTTGATTCATCAGGATCCACATCAGCAGATCGTTTTCATCCATGCCCGTGCTGCCGGAGGTGCCGGATGTACCGGAGGTCTGCTGATTCTTCCGCAGCAGCGCGTTGACCGCGGCCACAGTGGCGGCATCCCGCTGGAACGCCGCGCCGCTGTTGATCTCCTTTTGGAGCATCGCAAGGTCGAGCGCGGTGTTGACCGAGCGGAGCTCGCCCATTTCCTTGGCAAGATGGAGCGCAAGCTTGCCACTCAGCGTCTGATTCTGCCGAATGAGCGCGATCGTTGCGTTGACATTCGTCTTGTTGTCAGTCAGGATATTCAGCAGGTTCGGCAGATATTTGTTCAGCATCACATCGTCGCTCTCATAGAACATGCGGTGCTGATCGGCGTTTTTCCAAATGTCGTCAAAGATCTTGTCGTACAGGATCTGGTCCTTTTCCTCACGGGCGATATCCTCGCGCATCAGCAGGAAAAACTGATACATGGCGGCAGGATCGTTTTGCAGCAGGGAGCGCAGCGCCGCCTTTTCCTGCGCGGCAGTGGCGCTCTTGAGCAGGCTGTCGAGCGGGAAGGAATACTGCTGCACCGGGCCGTAGACGGCTTGCAGCGCGTCCAGCTGGTTGGAGTTCAGGTATTGCAGGCTGAGACGCAGCTTTGCAATATCGACAGACTCAATGCCAGAAGCAGAGGACGTACTGCCGCTGCTGGGCGTGGCAGGCGTGACCGGCGTGCCGGAATTGCCGGGACGGCTCGGAACGCTGGGGGTGCTCGGTGTGCTCGGCGTCGTCGTGCCGGGGTTGCTCGGAGTGACGGGCGGGTTGGGATTGCTCGGCGTGCCGCCGGTGCCGCCTCCACTGCTGCCGCCGCCTCCGGGGAGCAGACCTTGCAGGAAATCAAGGTTATCGGGGGAAATGGTCATGCCGACCTTCTCCATCATGTCGGCGTAGCTTTCGATCTTCTGGATGGTCGCTTCGTCAACGCCCGCGGCACGCAGCAGCGGGAGCACGTCCTTGATCATTTTGCCGGTGATGCCGTTTGACGCGTTGGGGAACAGCTCATCGAGGGAATAGCCGCCCTCGGTGGGAGGTTCTTCCGTACTGCTTTCCGTGGTACCATCCGCTGCGCTTTCCTCCGTGCCCGGCACGGGGGACTCCTTCCCCGCTTCCTCGTACAGCGCAGCGATCATTTTGTCCGGGGAGTAGGCTTCCCGCGGGCCGATGGTCAGGCTGGAAACGGTGTTGAGGGTCATGAAGGGCACGTCGCGCAGCGCCACGAGGAAATAAGCGGCGTCCTCCTTGCTCTGGAAGGCGACCTGCGCCGCAAGACACAACTCGGTCGTGCTCAGAGCGGTCACCGTTGACTTCTTGGGGAGCTTTGCCTCCAGCTCGCCCAGCACCAGTTCAAGGTTGTCGTTATATGTCCGAACGGAGTCGAATACGGTGTCCCAGTCGGCGCTGTAAGCGTCGTACATACTCGAATAGTTGTGGTAGTTCTCCGCGCAGCCCGCGTTCTGCTGGGCAAGCGCCGTCAGGCGGTCCTGCTGTGCGCGCAGACCGTCCAGCTCCGTGCTCCACGACAGCTTGGAGGTCAGCAGCAGCAGTACGGACGCCGTCAGCGCCGCGCCGCCAAGGAACACAAGCCCGTACTGCCACGCGCGGTTGATGGGTGCGCGCGCGCCGGTGATGTGGTTCAGCTCCGGGTCGCCGAAGTCAAGGGCGGTGAGCGCCGCGCCCTGACAGAGCAGCCACTGCGCGCCGTAGTCGGTCTCCGCCATTTCGACGGGGACATTCAGCAGCGACGCGAGCGCCGGGGCAAGCCCCGCCTCCTTCGCCTGACCGCCGGAAAGCACGGCGCTCGTCAGGCGGGCGCGGCCGGGCATGGCGGAGAAGTAGTCGAGCACGATGCCCGCCTCATTGAGGTCGTCCTGCTGGGAATAGCCCCGTTGCAGCAGACGCTGCAGCTTCACCTGCCCGTTGTGGACGAAGGTCAGCAGCAACAGCTCGCTCTCGGCGTTGATATAGAGGCAGACGCCGTCGTCCGTATCTGCGGAGGACTTCGCGTGCTTTGGCAGGGCAAAGTCCGCGTCTACGGCGGTGGCGTGGCTGTGACCGCAGAAATCGACGGCGGCAACGCTCAGCCCCATGCTGTTGGCAAGGGCGTAGTAGCGGTGGAGCATCGCGCGCGGCACCGCCCAGAGCTGCACGCGCAGATGACGCGCGTCCTCGCGCGCCTCAACGCCCACGGTCTCCCACGAAAGCTGATACTCGCCCGGGTCGATGGGGAAATACTCGTCCATGTTCGCCAGCAGCATCTGACCGAGGCGCTGCTGCTTCTTCACCGCGGGGACGGTGACGCTCTCGCTGATGACCTGCGTGGAGCAGAGCGAAAAGACCACCTTGCGGCAGCGGCGGAACAGCCCCTGCCGCAGAACCGGCTCCATCGCGTCGTGCAGCGCGTCCAGCCCCACGAGCTGACCGTCCTCGACCGCGTTCGGCGGCGTGGGCAGGATGACCTGCTCGGAAATGGCGTCGCTGCCCAGCGTCATCTGGGCGATGCGGATCTCCCGCTCGGTGATCTGCACCACCAGCGCCCTGCCGCTCAGCTTTTGCTTGCTCATAAGTGTTCCCTCCCGGACTGTGGGAATGGCACAGCCGTCCCGAAGAACGGTTCTGCCCCTCCCACAGGCTCTTGTTTTTCTCTCGCGGGCAGGTCCGCGCCTGCCCTTTTCTCTCCCGTGTTACAGCCCAAAAAGGCCAAGATACGCCGCGATGAGCCGGTCGCCCCACAGCGCCGCGACCCAGATGCCCGCGGCAAGATACGGCCCGAACGCCAGCTTGCGGGGCGCGCCGCGTTTCATGCGGACCGAGTGGATGATCGCGCCGGAGACGCTGCCGAGGATCATCGCAAGCAGGATGCGCTGCCAGCCGAGCAGCAAGCCCGCCGCCCCCATCAGCTTCACATCCCCCATGCCAAGGCCGTTGCCCTTCGTCACGAACCACAGCAGGAGGAAAAAGAGGCTCACCGAGAACATGCCGATGAGATAGGTTTTCCAGTGAGATGCGTCCGCGGCAAGCTGCACCGCGCCCAGCAGGAAGATCGCAAGGTTCAGCCCGTTGGGGATCTCGAAGGTGCGCCAGTCGATGAGCGCCACGACCGTCAGCAGGGAGAACAGCAGCGAATACAGCACCGCGCGCAGCGGCTCGGCCTGATACAGCCACGCCGCGAGCAGCCACGCGCCGCCGCTGAGCGCCTCGACCACGGGGTACTGGGCGGAGAGCCTTGCGCCGCAGGCGCGGCACTTCCCCCCCTGCGCAAGGTAGCTCACGACCGGCAGCAGCTCATACCAGCGCAGGCGATGGCCGCAGGCCATGCAGTGCGACGGCGTTTTCACAAACTCCTCCCCACGGGGCAGGCGGAAGATCAGCACGTTGCAGAAGCTGCCGACGCACAGACCCAGCGCCGTCCAGAGCAGCAGCAAAAGACAGGTCATGGGGGAAACTCTCCTTTTTGGTCAGATCAGGGGTGTCCCCCGCCCGGTGATAGGGACGCCGGACGGGGCGTTGTTTCTAAGTGCTTGGGGTGGTGCGGGGGTGGGGGTTAGGCTTAGGACTTCGGGGCCAGCACCCAGCCAGCAGCATGACCCGACGTGCCTTCTACCTTCGTTGCGTACCACGTTGCAGATTCAGTGTTGCTCTTGAACTCGAACTTCGACATGTCGTAATAAGCAGAAATGTCGAGATCAGTGACTGCATCACCGGTTACAGGAGTAACGTTAATCTTATTCTGCGCAGTAACGTCGATCTGCTGAACGTCAGTGTTATCATACTTCTCAGCCTTGACCTGCTTATCGGTAAAAGCAAAGACAGCGGCGGTCTTGATGGCGTCGAGCTGGGCGTAGTCGGCGGCCTCGTTGGCCTTCTTGATGTAGCCGGAGTAAGCGGGAACGGCAATACCGGCGAGGATGCCGAGGATCGCGATGACGACGATCAGCTCAACGAGGGTAAAACCGGACTTGGAACCAAACTTTTTCATAGGAGTTTTCTTCCTTTCTTTGTTTTGCGTCGGATTTTATATCATCGCCATGCGGCACGGGCCCCTATCTCCCACACCAGGGGACATGGCTTGGATATACGGATTTACAGGTATTTGTCGAATGCCTTGGTCATGTTGATCATCGGCAGGTAGATGGCCAGCACGATGATGACCACAAAGACCGCCATGAAGATGATGATGGCGGGCTCCATCAGGTTCAGGAGCTTTTTGGTGGCCTCATCTACTTCTTCATCATAGTAGTCGGCGACTTTGCCCATCATGCTTTGCAGGTCGCCGGTCTCCTCGCCCACGCCGACAAGATTCGACACCATGGGCGGAAAAATACCCGTCCGCACGAGGCTCTCCCGCAGGGGGGTACCCTCGGCGACCATGCCGCGCGCGTCGCGGATGGCCTCCAGATAGTAGATGTTGCCCATGTTGCTGGCGGCAAGGTCCATGCTGTCCGTCAGCGTCAGGCCCGAGCCGATCAGCACCTCCATCGTGCGGCAGAAGGTCGCGCAGGCGGTTTTCACCGTCAGGTTGCCCACCACGGGGGTCTTGCGGGCGAGCCAGCCGAAAAAGTGCTTGCCCTTGTTGGTCCTGTGAAACAGGACGCCGCCCACGATCAGCGCCGCCAGCACCAGCAGCGGCACCCACCACCAGGATTCGAACCATTCGCAGACCGCCATCACGCCCTGCGTGAGCTTCGGCAGCTCCGCGTCCATATCCTCGAAGGTTTTGAGGAAGTTGGGGATGATCTTCGTCATCATCACGATCAGCACGACGATCATGACCACGATCAGCACGCAGGGATAGATCATGGCGCTGGTCACCTTGCTCTTGGTGCGCTTGCTGCGGTCGAAATAAAGCTCCATCTGGCGGAAGGATTCCTCCAGATTACCGGAGGATTCGCCCGCGGCCACCATGTTCACCAGAATGGCGGGGAAGATCTTGGGATGGCGGCGCATGGAAGTAGCAAGCGATTCGCCCTTTTCCACGTCCGCCTGCATTTCGCGGATGGCGGCGCGGAGCTTTTTATTGCCGGTCTGCTGACCGAGCATGGAAAGCACGGACGCGACCGACACGCCCGCGCGCAGGATGGACACGAACTGACGGCAGAACACCGCCATGTCCTTCGCCTTGGGCTTGCCGAGGAACGGGATCTCGATATCGCGGTTGAGGGTGGTCTGCTCCTTAATGTCTAAAATCGTATAACCGGCGCCGCGAAGGGAGCTTTTCGCGGTCTCGATGGACGACGCATCCAAAGAGGAGCGGACGCGCTTTCCGTTTCGGTCGATCGCCGTATAGTTGAATCCGGGCATGGAGCCGCCCTCCTTTCTCAGGTCTGCCGCCCTGTCTTGAATTTATCAGGCTCGTTGGCGGCGGCGAGGGCAGTCTCCAGCGAAATCACATGACGGTCGACAAGATCCTCCAGCGCGTCGTCCAAAAGCTGCATCCCGTACCGCTTGCCGGTCTGGATGGCGCTGACGATCTGGAAGGTCTTGCTTTGCAGGATCATGCTGCGAATGGCGGGGGTGACGACCATGATCTCGAATACCGCCGTGCGGCCGCCGCCGATCTTCGGCAGGAGGGTCTGGCCCACGGCACACTCCAGCACGTCCGCCAACTGGATGCGGATCTGGTTCTGCTGCTCGGCGGGGAACGAGTCGATGATACGGTCGATGGTGTTGGCGGCGCCCTTGGTGTGCAGCGTGCCGAACACCAGATGGCCCGTTTCGGCGGCTGTGATGGCGGTGGAGATGGTCTCCAGATCGCGCATCTCGCCGACTAAGATCACGTCGGGGTCCTGACGCAGCGCAGCGCGGAGTCCCGCGGCAAAGCTGCCGGTGTCCGCGCCCACCTCGCGCTGATTGATGATACATTGATCGCTCGCGTGCAGGTATTCGATCGGCTCCTCCAGCGTGATGATGTGGCGGCGCTGGGTGTGGTTGATGTGGTCGAGCAGCGCCGCGAGCGTGGAGCTTTTGCCCGAGCCGGTGGGGCCGGTGACGAGCACCAGTCCGCGGGGTTTATCCGCCTGCGCCACCACCACGGGCGGTAGGCCCAATTCCTCGGCGGTGGCAATGCGCAGCGGCAGCAGGCGAAGCGCCAGCGACGTCATGCCCCGCTGACGGAACACATTGCAGCGCATACGCACCAATTCGTGATAGGTCACGGCGAAGTCCGCCTCGCCCAGTTCATGAAATTCCTTGAGAAGTCCGGGCGTGATCAGCTCCTGCACATAGGCGGTGGTATCCGCCTCGGTCAGCGGGACCTCCCCGAAGTTGGTCAGCTCGCCGTCCAGTCGAAAAATGGGGGGCTCCCCCACCGTGAGGTGAATGTCGGAGGCGTTGCGCTCCAGCGCGTCATGAATGAGTGTTTCCAGGTCGATCATGCGCCGTCCTCCAAAGGATGAGTTTCTTCCGCCACATTTTCAACGCTGATGCGCTGCATCTCGCTGATGGAGGTCGTTCCCTCCAGCACAAGGCGGCGGGCGCTTTCGCGGAGGGTGTGCATCCCCTCGGCGATGGCAGTCTCCCGCAGCGTGCCCGTGTCGCAGCGGTGGGAGATCATCGTGCGCATACGGGGCGTGATCTCCATGATCTCGTAAATGCCGATCCGGTCGAAATATCCGGTACCGGCGCAGCGCTGGCAGCCCACCGGCTCGTAAACCTCGGCGCTGTCCTTCTCCTCCGGCGTCAGTCCCAGATATTCCAACTCATGCTCTAAAAGAACGTGCCGCCGCTTGCAGTTGGGGCAAAGACGGCGCACAAGGCGCTGGGCGATGATGCCGGTCAGCGCGTCGGCGATGAGGTAGCTTTCCACGCCCATGTCCAGCAGGCGCGTGACGCTGCTGGCGGTGTCGTTGGTATGCAGCGTACTCACCACGAGGTGACCCGTGATGGACGCCTGCACCGCGATGGACGCCGTCTCGCGGTCGCGGATCTCGCCGATCATGATAATGTCGGGGTCCTGACGCAAAATGGAACGCAGGGCGTTGCCAAAGGTCAGGTTCGCCTTGGGATTCACCTGCACCTGATTCACGCCGTCCACGTTCGCCTCCACGGGGTCCTCCACCGTGACGATGTTCACCATGTCGCTGTTCAGCTCGTTCAATGCGGTGTAAAGCGTGGTGGATTTACCGGAGCCGGTAGGTCCGGTGACCAGTACGATCCCGTTGGGATGGCGCAGGATCTCGTCGAATTTTTCCAGTTCCGACCCCGTCAGGCCAAGGGCGCGCTTGCTGCGGCGCAGCGCCTTTTTCTGCGTCAGTCGCATCACGCACTTTTCGCCATAGACCGTGGGGAGCGTGGAAACACGCACATCGTATTCCCGGCGGTCCACCAGGATGGAAAAGCGGCCGTCCTGCGGTCTGCGCTTTTCGGAAATGTCCAGATTGCTGAGGATCTTAATGCGCGCGATGATGGCGGGCAGCAGCTGCAGGTCGTAAGTGGCGGTGGTGTACAGCACGCCGTCCACTCGGCAGCGGACCCGGACCTTGTCCGGTCCGGACTCCACGTGGATATCGGAAGCGCGTTGGCGCACCGCCTGCTCCACAAGGGAGTTCACCAGCACCACCACGGGAGAGGCGTTGACATCCTCCTGAAAGACCTGATCTTCCAGAGAGGCGCTCTCCCGCTCGTTGGTCTGGGTGTAAAGCTCGGCAGCCTCCTGCATCTCCTCGCTGCCGTAGCAGCGGTCGATGGTCACGAGAATGTCGGATGTTGTCGCTAAAAATGGCTTAATGCGACACTTGCTGGCAATGGCGACCATGTCGCGCCCCTTCATGTTCATGGGCTCGTTCATGGCGACATACAGCGTGCCGCTGTCCTCCGGATCAAACTGGAAGGGCATCATTGTATATGTACGCAGGATATCCGGGCGAACCGCCTGTCGGACATCCATGGGGATGGCCATTTCGTAAAGGTGCACCACGGGGGTGCGGGTCAGCGAGGACAGGGCTTCGATGACCTGTTCCTCGGGCAGGATGGCGCGCTCCAAGATCAGCTCGCGGATGGACTTGTTCGTTTCCTCCTGAGCACGACGCAGCTCGTCCGCCTGTTCCGCGGTCAAAAGCTGCTGTTCCAGCAGGTATCGCAGGAGCTTTTCGTTCATGCGCGCCCTCCTTTCTCTTGTTTTTCGGGGCAGAAATTATTTTTGAATCAGTGCTTTTCAAAACTGTGAGACGACAGACCCGCCAGGCTCTCAAACGCGAATGAGCCGCTGACGCGCCTAACGTCTCTTTTTTTATGCTCCCCCTCCCCCGGCGGGGCGGAATTGCCCC
>OGXM01000248.1_pt1 | contig 35895 bp, 31 predicted proteins | sample 1576271 | NCBI WGS metagenome assembly OGXM01 (sample SAMEA3541579, study PRJEB24748) | human gut metagenome | biome: human gut; feature: human-associated habitat; material: faeces | place: China | collected 2012 | reverse complement strand
TTGAATTTCAATTATTTCAAAGAACTTCTATGATTTTTTAGTGGACACTAATGATCCCACATATGAAATCTGTAGCGTATAAGTACCTGCCGGAAGTTTCTTAAATTGAAACATTCCTTTCAGATCGGTAGATGTATAGTTGATTTTTCCATCCCCAGCTATCAGTTGAACCGTAGCCGAAATCAATCCCTCTCTACTCTTCTGATCTGTCACAACTCCCGAAAGTGTCTGTGCAAAAACAGAGAGTGAACATAATAAAGCAACTCCTAAAAAAACAAATCTTACCCTCGTAAACATACTCACTTTATATAATTTTTTCCTATTCGATTTCTTTACTTCAACAAAAATAATCTACTTGCAAATACAAAATATGTTCTCTCAACAAAGTAGTGGTAAACAACATCAATGTAGTGGTGAACACCACTTTGCTTATTTCTTCAAACCGGCAGAAACTTTTATTTTTGCAAAAAAGAACAAGTTATGTGGCAAATTAAAAAGTTACCGTTTTACATCGATCTGATATTCTGTCTAGTGTTATTACCGGCTATGATGACCTTGCTGCCTATCGAACGATGGCTGATAAACAATTCACTATTCGTATACCTGTTGGTTTCATGGTTGTATATCGTATATATCCTGAACCGCCGCTTTATCATGCCTTTTATGTTTGCTGGGAAAAAACGTTTTTGGATAGCAGTTTCTCTTATTTTACTTACAGCCGTTGGCACTTACCTCATAACTCGCTATCAAATGGAGGTCCCGTTACACCACATGAGACGTACCCGACTTTTACAACATATCCCAAAAATCAAACTTCAGCAACAAGCTGTATGGTTTCTGTATGTAGTTGTGATTGCCTTTAGTGCAGCTGTAGGACTACTGACTCAACTTTATCACCAAATAATGGAACGACAAGCTGTAGAATTTGAGAAGAAAAAAGCCGAACTGGCACTTTACAAAGCACAGATTAATCCTCATTTTCTTTTCAATAATCTGAATACTCTATATGCTATGGTAGTAACAGGATCTCCTAAAACGGAAGATGCCTTTATTCAATTTATCAATCTGATGAAATATATGTATGCCAATAATACAAAAGATAAAATTCCTCTACACATTGAAGTAGAATACATTCGTCAGTATATAGAACTCCAAAAATATCGAATAGCAGAAAACTTTGATGTTCATTTTTCTTATGTACACGATGAAACGGAACAAATGAATATAGCCCCTATGATTCTGATTACCTTTGTCGAAAATGTATTTAAACACGGTGTATCTTCTCATAAAAAAGGAGAGGCGTATATTACCATTCGGGCAGAAAAAGGAGAATTATTATTGGCAACAAACAATCCTTTATTAAACCATCCGGACTCAAAAGCATCCAAAGGAATAGGAATAGAAAACTGCAAAAAGCGCCTCGATCTTCTTTATCCGAACAGGTATAGTTTGTTTACAGGAGAAAGAGAGGGGAAATATGCCGTCACACTGAGTATCAATTTAAGACAATGAACATAAAATGTATAGCAATCGATGATGAACCAATGGCGCTGGAAATCATATCCAGCTTCTGCCAGCGCCATGGAAAATATCTGAAAGATAAAAATTCAAAAATGGCATAAGATACAAGATATCAATAAAATTAAGCAGAAGAAAAGAAGTGCAGAAAAGTCATTTCATCTGATTTTACAGTCAAATAGTAACAATTTGGAGAAAAGCAAATAAAGTCATTACGGTTTCTTGATTAAAATCCATATTTTTGCACCTCACAAAAACTACCAAATGCATGAATGACTACAAATTTCACAAAAAATTTCTTTGTTTAATTTTACTGATTGTGAAATTCGGCTTACCTTGCCATGCGCAATCATCCATCATTGCGGAAAAAGATTCTACTTATCTGCCAGCTGATTCGCTATTTGCCAGATATCTGCATAGTCAGAATGTAGCAATCATAAATAACAATGACCTGAAGCTGCTGCCCAGTGGCAGAGAAAAATTTAACGACCTTTTTGAAGAAATCAAAAAGGCAAAGCATCATATACATCTGGAATACTTCAATTTCAGAAATGACTCTATCGGAAATGCATTGTTTGACTTGCTTGCGGAGAAAGTAAAAGACGGAGTGAAGGTACGAGCTATGTTCGATGCCTTCGGAAATATGTCAAACAACCGTCCGCTTCGTAAAAGACTACTTAAAGATTTAAGTAAAAGAGGGATAGAGATTATTACATTCGACCCTATTACTTTCCCGTATGTCAATCATGCAGCCAGTCGTGACCACCAAAAAATTATAGTCATAGACGGTAAAGTTGGATATACAGGAGGTATGAACATTGCCGATTATTATATAAACGGACTTCCCAAAATCGGCGCATGGAGAGATATGCATATCCGTATCAAAGGACCTGCCGTTGAAAAATTGCAGGAAGTTTTCCTCACAATGTGGAATAAGGAAACCAAACAGCAAATCGGAGGAGACGAATATTTTCCATTCGGGGAAGATTCGTTGAATGCGGCTCCTGTACATGCGGGACATCAGGTAGCAATCGTACAGCGAGCCCCCAAAATATCTCCTGAAGCAATGAGACATGCATATATTGCAGCCATCAATTCGGCCGAACGGAAAATACAGATTATCAATCCTTATTTCACCCCGACATCCAGCATTCGCCGCGCCATTGAAAAAGCTGTCGACCGTGGAGTCAGAGTAGAAATCATGATTCCCGGAAAGTCGGATATCAGCTTCACACCCGATGCAGGATTTTATCTTGCTAACCAACTAAGAAAGAAGGGAGCGCATATTTATGTTTACAACGGAGGATTCCATCATTCTAAAGTCATGATGGTAGACGAACGATTCTGTACCGTAGGTAGTACAAACCTGAACAGCCGGAGTTTACGATATGATTACGAGATAAATGCATTCGTTTTCGATTTGCCTGTTACAGCACAACTGACTGATATATTCAGTGCCGACAAACAGAACAGTACGATCATGACTAAAGAGGTTTACAAAAAGCGAACTCCATGGAAACGATTTGTCGGATGGTTCGCTCATTTGTTTACTCCTGTACTCTGATTATCGGTCAGTAAATTAAAAAAATTAAGAAACATTCTCCCATTAAGTACAATATTTTTCTTATTTTTGCCAAATATGTAACACGCCTGACAAGGCGCAAAAAAAGCAAAATGAGAGTAATTGACTTAATAAAATCACCTGAAAAGACAGCCTTTTCATTCGAGATTCTTCCTCCGCTGAAAGGCACTGGGATAGAGAAATTATATGAAACAATCGATTCGTTGCGCGAATTCGATCCTAAATACATAAACATCACTACCCATCGAAGCGAATATGTATATCGCGAACTGGGTAATGGTCTTTATGAGCGCAAACGAATCCGTCGTCGTCCCGGTACAGTAGCGGTAGCAGCTGCCATACAGAACAAATACAATATTACGGTAGTTCCACACATATTATGTAGCGGATTTACACGTGAAGATACAGAGTATGTATTATTAGATTTACAGTTTTTGGGAATCACTGATTTATTGATTCTGCGTGGTGATAAAGCCAAACATGAACAAGTATTCACTCCTGAGCCAGGAGGGTATGCACATGCTATAGAACTGGAACATCAAATCAATGATTTTAATCAAGGTGTATTCGTCGACGGATCACCAATCAAGGCTCCTGTACATCCATTCAGCTATGGAGTAGCCTGTTATCCAGAGAAACATGAGGAAGCTCCTAATATGGAACAAGATATCTACTGGCTGAAAAAGAAAGTAGAAGCTGGAGCCGAGTACGCTGTAACTCAATTATTCTATGACAACCGGAAATTTTTCGAATTTGTAGACCGTGTTCGTCAGGAAGGTATTGATATTCCTATTATTCCGGGAATTAAACCGTTCAGTAAGTTGTCACAGCTGTCCGTTGTTCCCAAAACATTTAAAGTTGATTTACCTCAGGAACTGGCATTGGAAGCTTTAAAATGTCAAACAGATGAAGAAGCTCGCCAGCTGGGAGTAGAATGGTGCATCAATCAATGTCGTGAGTTGATAGCTCATGGTGTACCTAGTATTCATTTTTACACCGTAGGAGCAACAGAAAGCGTACGCCGTGTAGCTAAAGAAATTTATTAACTGTGTTTTTCAAAGACGTCATAGGGCAAACCGAGGCAAAACGCCATTTGTTGACACTCGTACACGAAGGACGAGTGCCCCATGCCATATTGTTTTGCGGAGCAGAAGGTACAGGGAAATTACCTCTGGCATTAGCGTTAACTCGCTATCTGTGTTGTGAAAATCCGGGTGAAGAAGATGCCTGCGGAAAATGTCCTTCATGCATAAAAATGAACAAACTGGTTCATCCTGACGTACATTTTGCTTTTCCGGTAATAAAGAAAAAAGCAGGACGCGACACCGTTTCTGACGATTTTATAGATGTCTGGCGACAACAGTTGATTGACTCTCCTTATTTTTCACTGGCAAACTGGCTGGCACGTATGGGAGCCGAAAATCAGCAAGCGCAGATCTTTGTCCGCGAAAGCGATGAAATACAACGCAAGCTTTCACTGAAAGCCGGAGAAGGCAGTTACAAAATCATGATTATATGGCTTCCAGAAAAGATGAATGCAGAGTGTGGAAACAAATTGCTCAAATTGCTGGAGGAACCACCAGCCTACACAATCTTTTTATTGGTTAGCGAGGCTCCCGAAAGCATTTTGCCAACACTTACGAGCCGTATGCAGCGCTTTAACCTGCCTCCACTTAACGAAGAAGATATTGCCGGACTATTACGTACACGTTATATGCTTCAGCCAGAAGATGCTTCCGACATTGCACATTTATCTGCCGGGAGTGTACTGCGGGCTATAGAAAACATACACTTAGGAGAAGAGAACCGACTTTTCTTTGAATTGTTCACTTCACTGATGAGATTAGCTTATGCACGTCGGCTCAAGGAAATGAAAGCCTGGAGTGAACAAGTTGCAGCTTTAGGCAGAGAAAGGCAGAAAAATCTGCTAGCCTATTGCCAACGTATGATACGAGAAAACTTTATATATAACTTCCACCACTCGGAAATGAACTATTTAGGACGTGAAGAAGCACAATTTGCCTCACGATTCGCTCCTTTTGTAAACGAAAGAAATGTGATAGGTATCATGGAAGAATTGGAGGAAGCCGGACGACACATCGAACAAAACGTAAATCCCAAATTTGTTTTTTTCGATTTCGCCCTGAAAATGATTGTACTATTAAAGAATTGAAACTATGAGCAAATTTATATTGAAAAACGGAAGCGGTTCTTTATGCTGCAAGGGCTGCGGACGACAAGATAACAAGCTGAACACTTACGACTGGATGGCAGATATCCCTGGCAACAGTGAAGAGCAGGATATGGTAGAGGTTCAATTCAAAAATACCCGCAAAGGATATTTCAAGAACAGTAACCATCTGAAACTGGAAAAGGGAGATATCGTAGCAGTAGAAGCCAGCCCCGGACACGATATCGGTACAGTTACACTGACTGGCCGACTCGTACCTTTACAAATGCGTAAAGCAAACATCAAGCCTGATGCTGAGATACGCCGAGTATACCGTAAGGCTAAGCCTGTCGACATGGAAAAATATGAAGAAGCTAAAAGTCGTGAACATGCAACAATGATTCGTTCACGCCAGATTGCTGCGGACTTAGGGCTTCAAATGAAAATCGGTGACGTAGAGTATCAAGGTGACGGAAATAAAGCTATTTTCTACTACATTGCTGATGAGCGTGTCGACTTCCGCCAGCTAATCAAAGTCTTGGCAGAAGCTTTTCGTGTACGTATCGAGATGAAACAGATTGGTGCACGTCAGGAAGCCGGACGCATCGGGGGTATTGGCCCATGCGGACGTGAATTATGCTGTGCTACATGGATGACAAACTTTATCTCTGTATCTACAGGAGCAGCACGTTATCAGGATATATCACTTAATCCTCAAAAACTGGCAGGACAGTGCGCAAAACTGAAATGTTGCCTCAACTACGAAGTAGATGCCTATGTAGAATGCCAGAAACGACTTCCGAGTAAAGAAATCACACTCGAAACACTGGATGCTACATATTATTACTTCAAAGCAGATATTTTAAAAGGAGAAATCATTTATTCTACCGATAAGAGTTTCCTTGCCAATGAAGTAACGCTTACAGCACGCCGTGCTTTTGAGGTTATCAATATGAACCGTAGAGGTGAGAAACCTGAAAAGCTTAATGACAACGGAATGCATGAACCTGCACGTCCGAAAGACTTGCTGGAACAAGAAAGCGTAACCCGCTTCGATAAAAGCCGGAACAGCAAGAACCGTAAAAAGAAGAAAAACGGCGAAAACCGTCAACAACCGGTTCAGGAAAATAATTCTCAGAAGGCTTTACCCAACAATGCTGCCGGTCAGGAAAAAGGAGAAAATACAGCTAAAATAGCAGTTAATGCTACAACAGCTAATAATGTTCCATCCAATTCAGGCAAAGATAACAGACGAAAAGAAGAACGTCAAGGAGAAAAACGCAGAGAAAAAGGAAATCGTCCGCCTAAACAACAAGGAGCAGCTCCAAATCCTTCCGATAAACAAGCTAACCAACCAGAAGCTCGTGCTCAGCAACCGCAGCCGGAAGGAAACAAGCAAGCCAACAATCGCCCACGCCGACAGGGACGAAAGAATAACAATGAGATAGTATGACCACACGAAAAACTTCATCATATATTCGCATCGCAGGGGGAATAATCTGTTTACTATTCTCCCTTGCGGCATGCGATAACCAAACCATTTACCATACTTATCAAAACCTGAGTATTGAGGGCTGGAAAAAGACAGATACCCTGAAATACCAGTTACCTGCTCAATTGGCAGGAAAACAATACGACTTGGAAGTAGGACTACGACATACAGAAAACTATCCTTATCAAGATATATGGATGGAAATATTATATCCGCTTAGTCCAGACAGACATCCCGATACCCTCCATATCACACTGGCAGACAAACAAGGCAACTGGAAAGGAAATGGAACTTCCAGCAATTTATACCAGTATACCTCCCCTCACCACCCTGTCACTTTTTCTCCATCCGACAGTATGATTCAGATAATACACATCATGCGAGATGAGCCTTTAAAAGGTATCAGTGATGTAGGCATACGCTTATTACCGTTCACGAGCAGCATCAATACGCAAAAAGACAAATAATAAAATTGTAAAGCCCCAAAGCGAAGATCCTCCGTAACTAAAGAAAGGAAGTGGTATACCGATGACTGGAGTTAACCCTAACACCATGCCTACATTAACAAACAGGTGAAAAAAGAAAATACTTAACACACTATATCCATATACTCTTCCAAAACGGGTACTCTGACGTTCAGCCAAATAAATCAAACGCCATATTAATGAAGCAAACAGAAGAATAACGAAAGTAGAACCTACAAATCCTTTTTCTTCTCCTACCGTACAAAAAATAAAATCAGTATCCTGTTCAGGGACATACTTCAGTTTTGTCTGAGTACCGTTCAGAAAGCCTTTACCGAGAAAACCTCCAGATCCAATGGCGATTTTACTTTGATTTACATTATATCCAGCTCCCGTAGGATCGTCTTCCATACCCAATAATACCTTTATACGAATCTGTTGGTGAGGTTCCAGTACTTCATTGAACACATAATCGGCAGAAAAAAGGAAACCTACCGAACCAATGGTAAAAACCAATATATACAGATAATTACGAATACGTTCATGCAGGAATAAATAGACCAGATAAATACATAAGGCTACACAAACTCCTCCCTGCAAATAAACGACATCAAACGGAATGACATAAAGCGAAAAAAGCCATCCCAATAACATCGATCCCAATCCAAATGAAAGTATATAGACTACAGCTCGATCGCTATTCTTACAATATGCTTTGACCAATAAGGCAGAAAACAATATAATTAACCCCAATACGGCAAATTCTCCCAATGAAGTGAGTCCATCTGCCATCAGTTCATTGCTGAAACGAATACCGACAATAAAATAAATAATGGCACATACACCCGCAAACAAGATGGAACCGGTCATACCTTCTCTATAGAGAACAAGAAAAAATGATAAGTAAACCAATGCCGAACCCGTTTCTTTCTGACAGACTATCAGCACCATAGGGATAAGAATTATAGCAAGACATACCAGCATATTTCTACCCCGCTCGATAGAAAAGGTATACTCGCCCATATATTTTGCCAAAGCTAAAGCTGTTGCAAACTTCGCAAACTCTGCGGGCTGTAAGCTTACAGGCCCCAATACAATCCACGAACGTGATCCTTTTATCTCATGTGGATTAAATATCGTTCCAAAAAGCAACAATAACAAAATACCGTATATCAGATAAGCATAAGTATCATACAAACGTTCTTCAAGCATCAACAAAACAAAACCTAAAGTCAAGGAACATCCAATCCACATCAACTGCTTTCCGGCACGTGTAGTAAAGTTCAGAAAATCAGGATCACCATAATCATAACTGGCTCCGCACACACTGAACCATCCACATACGATCAGCACCATGTAAAGAGCTATCGTCCACCAGTCAACTGTTTTCCATAAACTATCTTTCCTGTAAGCCATAATCAATTCTTCGGTTTTGAATATCGGTTGCCAACGCCTCGTCTTCCGCAGTCAGCTTACCAGTCAAATACTTTTCTATCATCAATTTTCCGATAGGAACCCCATATGTGGCTCCCCATCCTCCATTCTCTACATAAACAGCAATCGCTATCTTCGGATTATTCATCGGAGCAAATCCCATAAATGCAGAATGGTCCTTTCCATGATTTTGCGCTGTACCCGTTTTTCCGCAGATTTCCAGTTCTGGAATATTTGCCGTACGGCATGTACCTCCAAGCACAGCCGAACGCATGCCCTGTACAACTTCTTCATAATGCCCTTTATCTACTTTCGTATACCGGCGAGTTGTATAAATCGAATCAATAGACTCTCCTTCTATTTCCTTTACGACATGAGGAGTTACAAAATATCCCCGATTGGCTATAGTAGCACCCAAGTTGGCTATCTGTAATGGAGTAGCAGTAACTTCTCCCTGTCCGATTGAAATACTAATAATAGTCAAACCATTCCATGAACGGCGGTATGCCTTATCATAATACTGTGCATTAGGAATCATTCCACGTTTTTCTCCCGGCAAGTCAATTCCCAACTGATAGCCAAATCCCATTGAAACCATGTAATCACGCCAGGTATTCATCGCCTTCTGCACAGAACCATATTTCTGTCGTGCACCAATCATATAATATAATCCCCAGCAAAAATAACCATTACAAGAAGTTGCAATGGCAGGAATCAAAGACAGAGGCGAAGGATGAGCATGGCATCCCACATGAAGTCCACGGTAAGAGAATCCTCCAGAGCATGGATACATGGTTCCTGTATTAATAATTCCTTCCTGAAGAAAAGTCAAGGCCTGAGTAGTTTTAAATGTAGATCCCGGAGGGTAAGCTCCCATTATAGCACGGTTCAGCAAGGGTTTCCAAGGGTCCTTTGACATAGCTAAATGATTCTTTCCTCTGTCACGTCCAATCATCAGACTGGGATCATAAGTTGGCGATGAAACAAGGCAAAGTACCTCACCCGTAGAAGGCTCAATAGCAACAATACTTCCAATTTTCCCTTCCAGCAGCCTTTCACCCAACATCTGAAGCTCAATATCCAGACTTAATGTCAAGTTCTTTCCCGGAACAGGAGCTTTATCAAATTTACCTTCCATATAATTGCCCTGAATACGGCCATGCGCATCACGAAGCAGTACTTCAACTCCCTTTTCTCCTCGAAGTTGTTTCTCATAAGAGCGTTCCACTCCCAACTTTCCAATAAAATCACCGGGCAGATAATATTCATCGTCCTCCATTTCCTGTTTGGAAACTTCCCCTATATCTCCTAATATATGTGCCCCCGAATTGTAATTATACTGACGAATAGTACGTCTTTGAATATAAAAACCGGGAAATTTAAAAAGCTTCTCTTGAAAAACCCCACAGTCTTCAGCTGAAAGTTGGGTAAGAAAGACTTGATTGGTATAAGGCGAATAACCAGGATTTAAACGACGATCTTTCAGATCGCGAAACTTACGCCGTAAAAATTCAGGGGTAATCCTCAGCGTACGACACAAGTCCAGCGTATCCAGTGAAGTAATTTCCTTCATTACCACCGTAATATCATAAGCAGGCTGATTATAAACCAACAGCTTACCCGTACGGTCGTATATTACTCCACGACTCGGATATTGGATTTTTTTCAGAAAGGCATTACTGTCTGCATTCTTTCTATAATCGTCACTCAATATTTGTAAGGCAAACAAGCGAATGATAAAAAGAACAACTACCGTCAGCACGACGCCACCTATTACATATCTTCTTTTTGCCAGCTTATAATTTCTATCCACTACTTCTTCCTCCTTATAGTGTCTATACAAATAATACCGACAATCGTCATCAATGTATCTGTCAGAATTTTCCACATCAGCTCACTCATGCGGAAAAAGGTAAAAGCATCGATAACCTGCAAAGTCACAATAAATACCACCGTTTCACTCAGAACATACCTGAAAAACGGATAGAATCCCATTGAGCGAATACCGGGAACATAATCGTCAGTCACATCACGAAGCATCTGCATACGCAGTAACGGACGACGGGTAAAAGCCATCATAGTAACCGCTGCCGCATTCATGCCGGGAGTATTACTAAATATATCAATGCAAAGTCCAATAAAGAATGCCTGCAACAACAACGATTTACGCGGAGTTTCAGCATTCAATATCAATATATAATAGATATAAAGCATAGGAGTTGCATAGCCTAAGATATGCACATGGTTCAGTACCAGTACCTGAAGCAGTACCAGAAACACAAACCAGCCCAGTCTATGTAAGAACAATACCATATCCTTTATTTTATATTATCTTCGAGTACAGCCTGTTCTGACTGTCCACGAGCACTAATCACATTTACATCGTTCAGACGAGCAAAATCGGTAAACAGTTTTACTTTCAACACATACGACAACCCGTCATGACTATCCATTATATCATCTACCATTCCCACAGGAATACCTTCCGGAAATACAGCACTATGCCCGCTAGTCACAACTGTATCGCCTAACGAGAACTCAGAATGTCGCGGAATATCCCTAAGCCAGGCATAAAGTGAAGAACCTCCACTCCATTTTAAAGAACCGAAATAATCTGTCCGACGTATTTTACAACTGATACTGCTTTTCGAATTCAAGACTGGTAAAACAATGGCATAATGAGCCGAAGTCTGATATACAATGCCAACAATTCCATTTCCGCTCACTACCCCCATTTCAGCACAAATACTATCAGCAGAACCCTTATTGATTGTTATGTAATTATCAACGTGTGTCAGACTGTTATTCACCACCTGAGCCGGATAGATAGAATAATCAGCCAGCACATCTTTATAATTCTTTTCTACTTCGGTAGTATCGCGTGTATAAGCTTTAAGTGCTTTACTCAAAGACTCAACTTGCAATTCCAGTTCTACATTACGGCGTACCAAATCACGGTTTACCGTATGCAACCCGAAATAAGAAGTAATCTCGCTGGCTACTTCATAAATGTTTCCGGCAATACGATTGGCTGAAGTAAAAAAGACACTCCCCTGATAGCTGTTGAAACGAAACAGCAAAATGAAGCTCACTACCTCTAAGAAGACAAAGAGCAGCCAATAATCATATTTCAATAAAAAGTTTAGCAGATTTCGCATACCTACAACCTATCAGAGAAGAGAAATATCAAGATTAACGCGGAGCCATAATCTTTCAAGGCCCCGCAACTTCCATAAATAATGCTTCAATGGAAGTTTTATCTCATCAAGAATGAAAAACGATCGACGTTCTTCAGTGCAATACCTGTACCTTTAGCTACACTCAGCAAGGGGTCTTCGGCTATATGGAACGGAATATTGATCTTGTCAGTCAAACGTTTATCGAGTCCACGCAACAATGCGCCACCACCAGCCAGATAAATACCGTTGCTCACGATATCAGCATACAATTCTGGAGGAGTATTTTCCAATGCGCTCAGAATTGCAGTCTCTATCTTAGCAATGCTCTTTTCCAGACAATGAGCAATTTCCTGGTAACAAACCGGAACTTCCATCGGCAATGCAGTAATTCGGTTAGGTCCACGCACTATATAGTCTTCCGGAGCATCCTCTCCCAAATCTGTCAAGGCAGCTCCCACATGAATCTTGATACGTTCTGCCATACGTTCACTCACCTTCACATTATGCTGACGGCTCATATATTCCTGAATATCGGCTGTCAAATCATCTCCGGCGATACGGATAGAATTGTTCGACACAATACCTCCCAATGAAATAACCGCAATTTCGGTAGAACCACCACCTATATCTACAATCATATTACCTTCCGGAGCTTCTACATCCAGTCCGATACCGATAGCAGCTGCCATTGGCTCAAAAATCAGATATACATCACGTCCGCCCGCATGTTCAGCACTATCGCGTACTGCTCTCAGCTCTACTTCAGTAGAACCAGAAGGAACACCAATCACCATACGAAGTGAAGGAGTAAACAAACGGCGCCCCGTATTCACTTTCTTTATCAAACCACGCATCATCTGCTCGCACGCATTAAAGTCGGCAATCACACCATCACGAAGCGGGCGCACAGTACGGATGTTTGGGTTTTCCTTTTCATACATCAGTTTTGCACGTTCACCGACAGCAATCATTTTGTCAGTGCGACGGTCGAGTGCTACCACCGATGGCTCATCCACTACAATCTTGTCATTGCTCAATATAATGGTATTGGCAGTTCCAAGATCCATTGCTATTTCTTGTGTAAAAGAAAATAATCCCATAATCTTTCTTCTCTGTAATAAAAGGATCTTATTAAATTAATATGGAAAATATAAATATATAATGAAGAATAAAGACTTATACAGCCTCGCCTCATGCAATTCCCCACGGAAAGCCTTTATTCCTCATTATTTATATTCCTTGTAAATATTAATGCTTGAAATGACGCACTCCAGTAATGACCATAGCTACACCATGTTCATTGCAATACTGGAAAGTGAGTTCATCTTTCACTGAACCACCCGGCTGGATGACAGCTTTAATACCTTCCTTATCTGCAAGTTCTACACAGTCGGGGAAGGGGAAGAAAGCATCACTAGCCATAACAGCACCATTCAGGTCGAATCCGAAAGACTTAGCTTTTTCGATAGCCTGCTTCAATGCATCAACGCGTGAAGTCTGACCAACTCCACTAGCTACAAGCTGTTTTCCTTTAGCCAGTACAATTGCATTGCTCTTACTTTGTTTTACAATCTTGTTAGCAAAAAGCATATCGTCTATTTCAGCATCCGAAGGAGCTTTTTCAGAAACCTGTTTCAAATCGTCACGAGTTTCAGTCTTCAAATCACGATCCTGAACCAATACACCGTTCAACAAAGAACGGAACTGTTTTTTCGGAGTTTCAGCTTCTTTGCGAACCAGAATGATGCGATTCTTCTTTTGAGTAAGAATCTGTAAAGCATCTACATCGTAATCAGGAGCAATAATAACTTCGAAGAACAAACCATTGATTTCTTCGGCTGTAGCACGGTCTACTACAGTATTTGTAACAAGCACACCACCGAAAGCAGAAACAGGATCTCCTGCCAATGCAGCACGCCAGGCATCTACCAATACAGGACGAGAAGCCAGACCACAAGCATTATTGTGCTTCAGGATAGCAAATGTTGTTTCTCCCTTGAACTCATCAATCAAATCAACTGCTGCATTGATGTCAAGCAGATTGTTGTATGAAATTTCTTTTCCATGAATCTGATCGAACATCTTGTTCAAATCGCCGAAGAAAACACCTTTCTGATGAGGATTTTCACCATAGCGCAATACTTTCGGTTCTTCAGCAGCACAACGGAATGCAGAATCTTCACCTCCATCGAACCATCCGAAGATAGCTGAATCATAATGAGAAGAAACGGCAAATGCTTCTTTAGCAAACCAGCGACGTTCTTCACGAGTAGTAACCGCACCGTTTTCTGTAATGATATCAAGGAACGGCTTATACTGAGCTTTACTTGCTACGATAACTACATCATTGAAGTTTTTCGCTGCTGCACGAATCAATGAGATACCACCTATGTCAATCTTTTCGATAATAGACTGAGCATCGGCTCCTGAAGCAACTGTATCTTCAAACGGATAAAGATCGACAATCACCAGATCTATTTCAGGTATTTCATACTGAGTAACCTGCTGACGGTCTTCTTCCAGTTCACGACGGCATAAAATACCACCAAACACTTTCGGATGAAGTGTCTTTACGCGACCACCCAGAATAGAAGGATATCCAGTCAGATCTTCCACTGCATGACAGGGATAACCCAAACTTTCAATAAAATGACGTGTACCGCCGGTAGACAAAAATTCTACACCTTCTTCCGCCAAACGACGAATGATTGCATCTAAACCATCCTTATGGTATACCGATACCAAGGCAGTTTTTATTCTCTTTGACTCTGACATTGCTATAATATTTTAGTAATTACTATAATAATTCTATGTTTAGGGCACAAAGTTACGAATTTCCAGTAGATAAACATGCGAAGAAATTCTAAAAAATCCCTTTTTCATTTTGTAACACGATTGTAACATTTATGACATTTCAATATAATACCCCCTGCATATCTTTGCGACACTGAAAAATTCATTTTATAGTAGTATATGGAAACTCTTTACTTGGGAATTGTAATTTTCCTTTTTATGCTGGCAATATTCGACATTCTGGTAGGTGTCAGCAATGATGCAGTTAACTTCATGAACTCCGCCGTAGGTGCAAAGGTTGCCCGGTACAGGACAATTATCATTGTAGCGGCAGTCGGCGTTTTTGCCGGAGCTATTTTGAGTAACGGCATGATGGACATCGCCCGGCACGGCATTTTCCAACCCGCCAATTTCAGCTTCTATGAAATTATGTGTATCCTGCTTGCCGTCATGGTAACGGATGTTGTGCTGCTGGACGTATTTAACACGCTGGGGTTACCTACCTCAACCACCGTTTCAATGGTATTCGAATTATTGGGAGGTACATTTATTCTGGCTATTCTGAAAATTATCGGCGATGAAACCGGTCTTCTTTCATTGGGAGATATGATGAACACCGAAAAAGCATTGTCCGTTATCATGGGTATCTTCCTCTCTGTCGCTATCGCATTTATTGCCGGAACTCTTGTTCAGTATATATCCCGAATCATTTTCAGTTTCAACTATAAAAAACATCTTTCCTGGACAATTGGTATATTCGGAGGAATTTCAGTCACATCACTTTCATATTTCGTTCTGATCGAAGGCTTGAAAAGTGCACCGTTTATGAGTGCTGAATCACTTGCCTGGATAGATCAAAACACGACATTACTTGTAGCCGGATGCTTTGTTTTCTTTACATTGCTGATGCAGATTCTTCACTGGTGTAAGGTAAACGTATTCCGCATCATCGTATTACTCGGTACTTTCGCACTGGCCCTGGCTTTTGCAGGAAACGACCTTGTAAACTTTATCGGTGTACCTCTTGCCGGATTCTCAGCTTATACCGACTACGTTGCCAATTCGAACGGTGCAGGTATACACGACTTCATGATGAGTTCTCTTATGTCATCTGCCAAGACTCCGGCCATCTTCCTGCTTGCTTCGGGTATCATCATGGTATATGCACTTGCTACCTCTAAGAAAGCTAAAAACGTAATCAAGACATCTGTCGACCTGGCACGTCAGGAAGAGGGTGACGAAATGTTCGGCTCATCTGCTCTGGCACGTACCATCGTACGCCGCGCTACAACGATTAATGAATTCATGGTAAAGGTAATTCCGGTAGGAATGCGCCGCTGGATAGACAGCCGTTTCAACAAGGATGAAGTTATCCTGGAAAATGGAGCAGCATTCGATATGGTTCGTGCAGCAGTCAATCTGGTACTTTCTGGTTTGTTGATCATTATCGGTACAACAATGAAGTTGCCGCTTTCTACTACATACGTTACCTTTATCGTAGCTATGGGTTCTTCACTTGCCGACCGTGCTTGGGGACGTGAAAGCGCTGTATACCGTATCACTGGAATGCTGTCAGTTATCGGCGGATGGTTCATTACAGCTTTCGTAGCCTTTACTATCTGTGCACTGGTTACTGCCATCATGTTCTACACTAGCTTTGTTGGAATGTTTGTCTTCATCTGTGTTGCAGTATTCTTGCTGGTTCGCAGTAACATCAAATACAGCAAGAAAGAAAAGGCAGAACAGCAGGATGATACGTTCAAACGTATGATGGCAAGCAAAGACAAAGCAGAAGTCTTGTCACTGCTCCGTCTGCACGTGAAAGAAACATTGACCGACTACATCAACTATACCGAACAGGCTTATATGCAAGTAACCGACGGATTCATCAATGAAGACTTGAAACAGTTGAAGAAGGTAATGAGTTCAACTGACGATCAAAAGAAAATGTTGAAAAAACGTCGTCGTAAAGAAATTCTCGGTTTACGTCGTATACCTATTCCTATTGCTATCGAAAAGAATACATGGTTCCACCTGGGAAGTAACAGCTGCGAACAGATGTTATACTGCTTGAAGCGTATTTGTGAGCCTTGTAAGGAACACGTAGACAACAATTTCAACCCGATATCAAAAGATTGCATTGCAGAATTCTTACCAATACGTGAAGAACTCTGCCAGCTGATGGATCGTACTCAAACAGTCATCGAAAACAACAACTATGCCGAAGCCGATGATATTTTGGTAAAAGGTGATGCTTTGAAAAATAAGATATCAGCATTGCGCAAACAGCAGATGAACCGCATGCAGGAAGCAGACAGCACAAGCCTGAAAGCTTCGATGGTATATCTGAACATTCTTCAGGAATCACAAGAGTTGGTAAGTATCTGGCGACACCTGCTTCGTGCCAGCCGTTTCTTCCAGGGAGATTATGTTCCTCAGGAAGCACAGATGCTTAGCTTAACAGAATAAGATCCTGATTATAAGAATGCTAGAAGTCTCAAAATAAATCGTACAAAAGCTTCTGTATTTTGTACAAAAAATAAAAAAACATCAGCATGTTTTCCCCAAAATATGCTGATGTTTTTTTTATTCTTCCCGATAAATTGAAAAGACAGCCATATCGGGTAGCTACAAAAACAAAAACAATATCCTGAAATGATACGGCTTTTTTGTAACTTTGCAGACAAAACACACACTGTATGAAGAAAACAATCATTTTATTCACCCTGATTCTCTGTTGCATGGCTGCATGCACCGGAAGTCAAAAAAAAGAAAAATCTATGATGACTGGAAACGAAACACTTGTATGTCTGGAAACCACGATGGGAAATATTATTGTAAAGTTGTATGACGAAACGCCTAAGCACCGTGACAATTTTATAAAACTGGTAAAAGAAGGGGTATACGACAGTACACTTTTCCACCGAGTTATCAAAAACTTCATGATTCAGGCAGGCGATCCGCAAAGCAAGACTGCTACCGACACCACAACAACTTTAGGAACCGGTGATGTAGGCTATACTATTCCTGCAGAAATCAATCCGAAATTTTTCCACAAAAGAGGTGTACTTGCTGCTGCACGTCAGGGCGATGAAGTCAATCCCAACAGAGAATCATCAGGCTGCCAGTTTTATATTGTAACCGGAAGAAAATTCTCTGAAGCACAGATGATCAATATGGAGAACCAGCTGAACGAAGCCAGACTAGACACCGTATTTCAGGCTTTGGCACGCAAGCACATGAAAGAAATCTATAAGATGCGTAAAGCAAACGATATGGAAGGCCTGATGGCACTGCAAGATACACTGGAAGCACAAGCACGTGCTGAGGTTAAGAAAGAACCTGCTCTGAAATTTACCCGTGAACAGATTCAGGCATATACTACAGTAGGCGGAGCTCCACATCTTGACGGCAGCTATACCATATTTGGAGAGGTAGTAGACGGAATGGATGTTGTAGCACGTATCGAAGCTGTAAAAACCAACCGTACAGACCGTCCGGAAAAGGATGTACGTATACTGAAAGCTTCTGTAATAGAGAAATCGGATAAAGAATGATACAAGTAAACCATCATACATTGCCCAACGGGCTGCGTATCGTACACAATGAGGACAACTCAACCCAAATGGTTGCCCTCAATTTGCTGTACGATGTAGGAGCACGCGACGAAGATCCGGAGCATACCGGTTTTGCTCACCTGTTTGAGCATCTGATGTTCGGCGGTTCAGTGAATATTCCCGATTACGATGCACCGGTACAAAATGCCGGTGGGGAAAACAATGCATGGACCAACAATGACATTACTAATTATTACATTACCCTTCCCTATCAGAACGTAGAAACAGGATTCTGGCTGGAAAGCGACCGTATGCTGAGCCTCGACTTCAGCCCGCAAAGCCTGGAAGTACAACGACAGGTAGTAATTGAAGAGTTCAAGCAACGGAACCTGAACCAGCCTTATGGCGACGCATCACATTTGCTGCGCGAAATGGCTTACCAGGATCATCCATACCGCTGGCCGACCATCGGTAAGGAAATCAGCCACATAGCCAATGCTACACTAGATGAAGTTAAGAACTTTTTCTATCGTTTCTATGCTCCTAACAATGCGATTCTGGCAGTTACAGGTCATATTTCATTTGAAGAAACTGTCCGTCTGGCTGAGAAATGGTTCGGTCCGATACCTTCACGCAATATACCCAAACGTGAACTGCCGGCAGAAAAGCCTCAGACAGCGATACGCCGACGCAGCGTAGAACGAAAAGTTCCGGTAGATGCTTTATATATGGCCTTTCATATGTGTAACCGGTTCCATGCCGAATATCACGTATTCGACATCATAACCGACTTGCTTTCAAACGGACGTTCATCGCGATTCATACAGACATTGGTACAAGAGAAAAAACTCTTTACCTCCATCGACGCCTATATTTCTGGAAGCCTCGACGAGGGTTTGCTGCATATTACAGGAAAACCAGCTTCGGGCATCACCCTGGAGCAGGCAGAAGAAGCTGTATGGCAGGAGCTCGACAAACTGAAAACGATTCCGGTAGCCGAAGAAGAACTGGAAAAGGTAAAGAACCGCTACGAAAGTGAACAGATTTTCAACAACATCAATTACCTGAATGTAGCAACCAACCTTGCATTCTTTGAATTGCTTGGACACGCGGAAGATATAAATCTGGAAGTAGGAAAATACCGTTCGGTAACGGTCGGACAGATACAAGATACGGCATGCCGTACTTTTGTACCCGAGAATTGTAACATTCTATATTATAAAGCTATCAAATGAGTCAGTCACATTACCGCGCATTATTATCGTTAGGCCTTCCTATTGTCATCGGGCAGATAGGAGTTATCGTATTGGGATTTGCTGATACGCTGATGATCGGACATCACAGTACGACAGAACTGGCTGCTGCCAGCTTCGTCAATAACATGTTCAATCTTGCCATTATCTTCAGTACAGGATTTGCCTATGGACTGACGCCTGTTGTAGGCAGTCTGTTCGGACAGCACAAAGCAAGCGAGGTAGGAAGAACACTTAAAAACAGCCTTGCAGCCAATACTGTACTGGCAGCGATCGTATGCCTGGTAATGACTATACTTTATCTGAACCTTGACCGTATGGGGCAGCCTGATGAGCTGATACCGCATATGCGCCCTTACTTTATGGTATTGCTGGTTTCTCTGCCATTCGTATTATGGTTCAACGGATTCAAACAGTTCTCCGATGGAATTACCGATACCAAAGTATCCATGTGGATATTATTAAGTGGTAACATTCTGAATATTATCGGCAACTATATCCTTATTTACGGTAAGCTTGGCATGCCCGAACTAGGCCTTCTAGGTGCAGGTATATCTACAATGGTATCACGTATTCTTATGGTCATAGCTTATCTGGTTCTGTTTTTCGGTACCCGTCGCTACCAGAGTTTCAGAGAAGGTTTCCGACTGGGAAAAATCAACAGAACAGATTTCAGCTTGCTGAACAGACTAGGATGGCCCATTGCAGCACAAATGGGAATGGAAACAGCTTCCTTCAGCCTGAGTGCGATCATGGTTGGTTGGCTGGGAAGTGCAGAGCTTGCCAGCTATCAGATTATGATTGCTGTTTCACAAATATGCTTCATGATGTATTATGGCATGGGAGCTGCTGTATCTGTACGTATCAGTAACTTTCTAGGACAGAGGGATATAGTCAATGTAAGACGTACAGCAAACATTGGTTTTCACATCATTCTGATTATGATAGTCTGTACATCCATACCTATTTACCTGCTGCGTAACCACTTGGGCGGATGGTTTACGGATGACGCAACTGTTGCTGCCATGGTAGCTCAGGTTATTATTCCGTTCCTTCTTTACCAGTTTGGCGACGGACTGCAAATCAATTTTGCCAATTCCTTGAGAGGCATTGCCGATGTACGCCTGATGATGTTGTTCTCATTTATTGCTTATTTCATTATATCACTTCCTTTGGGATACTTGTTCGGCTTTGTTTTCGACTGGGGAATCACCGGTATATGGATGGCTTTCCCGTTCGGCTTGACCAGTGCCGGAATTATGTATTATCTCAGATTCAGATATAAAACGGGAAAAGGAGTCTGACTATGTTTTCTACTTCAACGAAAATTGCCTTCGGATATATTTTACTCATTTGCTTGCTTTTCGGAGCTATCGGATACATTCACCAGCAAATGACATTACTCACTACGCCTACGGGACTGGAAGAAACAATCAGTAACCGGAGGAAAACAACGCACCAGATTGTAACCCAACTATACGAAGCAGAAATTATCGGACAGACATTACGTATCGGACGACTTAATGAATATCCTAAATACAAAAGGGCGATGAAAGAAGCCAGCGCCCTTATAGACTCTCTTCAACAACTTCTGACTGATACATTGCAACAGATGCGTCTGGATACAGTACGTTCATTGCTGCGGAATAAAGAGCAAAACATGGTACTGGTACTCGAAGCCATGAAGCAAAGCCCCACAGACGAATTGTACCGGCAGCAGCTGGATAGTCTGATTATGCAGCAAGACTCCATATTGAGCAGCACGCATGTACGCCGACGCGTGGTTACACACCGTAACTCATATACTATTCATCATAAACCCAAAAAGTTTTTCCGCAGACTTGCCGATGTATTTTCTCCCGGTAAGCCCGACTCAACCCAAGTGGACAATATCATCCAGGAAGAATATACAGATACAATAGACGAAGCTTACAATCCGGTTGATACCATTGCTACTATGCTGACGTCTATACAGCACAAGGTTTTCCAGACAAGACAAGAAAGTATGCGGACGCTTGACGCACGCATCAACCAGCTGCGTATTGCAGGAGGAAGGGTGAGCCAGCGTGTAAATCAGCTGCTGGATAATATAGAGGATGATGAACAAAAGGCAATGGAAGTCCGCATAGCACACGAACAGGACATCCGCCAGCAGGCTGCATGGACAATGGCAACGATTGCTATTCTGGCTGTATTGCTTGTGCTTATTTTCTTTACCATTATCTGGCGAGATATAACACGAAGTAACCATTACCGTAAAGAACTGGAAAAAGCTAAACTATATGCTGAAAATCTACTTGTGGCACGAGAGAAACTGATGCTTACCATCACGCACGACATCAAAGCTCCTGCCGGATCCATTATCGGATATATAGATTTGTTAATCAGACTGGTACAGGACCGTCGTCAGCAGTTTTACTTACATAATATGAAAAGTTCGGCAAATCATCTGCTGGACCTGATTACTTCACTTCTTGACTACCACCGACTGGAAGCAGGAAAAATGGATATTCACCCCGTAACGTTCAATCCACATGAACTGTTCGAAAGTATCTATACCAGCTTCTTGCCCGGAGCAGAAAAGAAACAACTAACCCTCAACTTCGAAGAGAACATACCACGTACGCTTAATCTTGAAGGTGATCCTTTCCGCATACGCCAGATTGCAGAAAACCTGATATCGAATGCACTGAAGTTTACTTCACAAGGAAGTATCACAATTCAAGTAGATTATGAGCAAAACCGGTTTACTTTCCGCGTAGAAGATACCGGTTGCGGTATGAGTATTCAAGAGCAGCAACGTGTATTCCAAGCTTTTACTCGTTTACAAAGTGCGCAGGGACAAGAGGGATTCGGACTTGGTCTGTCTATTACAAAGAAACTGGTTGAACTACTTAACGGCGAAATAACCATAGAAAGTGCTCCCGGAAAAGGAAGCATGTTTCAGGTTGTACTATTCTTACCTAAAGTAACGAAAGCACCAATAACTCAAGTCGAAACACTGTCGGACGACAAAAAGCAATGGCGTATTCTGTTAATAGATGACGACCGTATCCAGCTCAATCTGACAGAAGTCATGATTTATGACCTGTTCAATCATGCCCAACATAACATTCCTCCTGTCATAAAATGCTGTACACAGCCGGAGGAACTCTTCAAGCTGATAGCTTCAGAAACATTTGATATTGTTTTTACTGATATACAAATGCCTGCAATGAACGGCTTTGAGCTACTCCAGAAACTGAGAAGCCTCGATGTTCCACAGGCTAAAAACATTCCCGTCATAGCCATCACCGCCCGAAGCGATATGGATGAAACTGATTTTTGCACACAGGGCTTTGCCGGATGTCTGCATAAACCTTTCAATCAGACTGAGCTGTTGAAAATTTTCAAAACTCACATGCAAGATGACTGGAAAGAAAATACAGTACAAACAGAAACAGACAGTAAACCGTCTGATACAGAATGTACATATAATTTTTCACCCCTCACAGCTTTTTCGGGTGATGACCCTGCCGCTGCACATGAGATTCTGGAAACTTTCATCGGAGAAAGTACGAAGAATTATGAACGTATGAAACAGGCTCTAAGCAATAAGGACATGGCAGATTTGTGTAACGTAGCCCACAAAATGCTTCCTACTTTCACCATGATTGAAGCTAGAAAAGCTATACCGGCCTTACAATGGCTGGAGTTTCATCGGGGAAACACTGATCTAAGTGATGAAGCCAGACAACATGCAGACGAGGCATTAAGTTGCATAGCTGACGTAATTAAGGAAGCCAAGAAGGTTTTAAACGACGGGAAGGACAACTAAAATAGTAAAAAAACTTCCAAAAGAAAACTTAAAAAACAATCTGAGGTACTCTGTTTACCGGAAAATTTAAATATGGTCTGAGTACTATACTGAAAAAATATTATCTTTGTATCAGATTACAGCCTTGGAATACCAGAAAAATGAATTAAAGAATGAAGTAAAACTCCGAAAAAGGAGCAGAATATTTGCGAAAAAACAAAGTGTTTCTGTAAAAGAGGCCACTGTTTCTCCACGTATTACCACAAACTAAATCCATTAGGACAACAAGGCTTTTTTTATTTGTAACATACCGGATAAAAAGAAATATATGACTCCGTCTATTCTCATAATCGAAGATGATTTAACTTTTGCTACCATGCTGAAAACGTGGTTGGGGAAAAAAGGTTTCGAAGTTGATACGGCAGGTAGTAGTTCACGTGCCAAGAAACAACTCTCAGCACGTTCTTACGACCTCATATTGTCTGACTTACGGCTTCCTGACCAAGACGGAATACATTTGCTGGCATGGCTTCGCAGCCAGTCGTGCACTACTCCTTTTATTATTATGACGAGTTATGCCGAAATACAGACTGCCGTACAGGCCATAAAACAAGGAGCAAGCGACTATATAGCGAAACCAGTTCAGCCTGACGAATTGCTGAAAAAGATAAAAGAAGCTATCCAAAAATCTGAAGTTCCTGATACGCCTAGTGAAGCGCATATTGAAAAAAATACTCCGCAAAGTTTTCTGGAAGGTGAAAGTGAAGCAGCTCACCAATTATTCAGTTATGTCCGTCTGGTTGCCCCTACTCAAATGTCTGTTCTCATAAATGGAGCAAGTGGTACGGGAAAAGAATATGTAGCACACCGAATCCATGAACTAAGTAAACGGAATGGAAAGCCTTTCATAGCAATAGACTGTGGATCGATACCCAAGGACTTGGCTGCATCTGAGTTTTTCGGACATATAAAAGGTTCATTTACCGGAGCGTTAAATGATAAAGTAGGTGCATTTGAAGAAGCCAACGGAGGTACTTTATTTCTCGATGAAATAGGAAACCTGAGTTACGAGGTACAGGTTCAGCTGCTGCGTGCTTTACAGGAACGCCGTATTCGCAGAATAGGTTCGACCAAGGAAATAGAGGTGGATGTGCGACTTGTAAGTGCCACCAACGAAAATCTGAAGGAAGCTATAGCTAAAGGTACATTCCGCGAAGATTTATATCATCGTATTAATGAATTTACCCTACGAATGCCCGACCTGAAAGAGCGTCCCGAAGATATTCTGCTCTTTGCTAATTTCTTTCTGGACCAGGCAAACCGAGAACTGGAACGTACGTTGATCGGTTTTGACGCTGCTGCAAGTGAAGCACTTCAACGCTATTCATGGCCAGGCAACTTGCGTCAACTAAAAAATATTGTCAAACGTGCTACGTTGCTGGCACGAGGAGAATTTATTACTGTACACGATTTAGGAGAAGAGATTCTCGCACAGCCCGTAAGTCCTGCTACATCATCATTTGCTTTACACGATGAAGAAGCAGAAAAGAAACGGATAATGAATGCTTTGCAACAAACGGGAAATAATAAAACCAAAGCAGCACTGTTGCTGGGGATAGACCGTAAAACATTATACAATAAAATGAAACTGTATAATATCGGGTAATATTTCTCCTGAAAATTTATTCATTGAAGAAAAAATTCCACAAAACTGTGGATTTATTCCACAGTTTTGTCTACACATTCCACACTTTCCCCAATCTACAGGAAGTCACAGTTTTGCCCAAACATTTATAAATCAAAGAATTAAATAAAACCCTTTTTTCTGGCACGATGATTGCAATATATCTCTTACGAGAGAATTGGATACACACACTCTATACAACATAAAAAAAGGCAAAAACTAAACTATAAACCCAACCCCATAAAAACAAAAGAGAGAAAGGTTGATTTCCCCCTGAAATACAACCTTTTGACAAGAAAATGAAGATGCCTATGTGTTTTTAACAAACGAGGACGCTGTGAAGCGTCCTCGTTTTCTCTTTTTATTTATTTGTTCATTTCGAAGCCATTCCATAAATTACCGGAAGGAACAGGTGCTGTTATATCAATCGGTTCTTTCGATACCGGATGAATAAACCGTACCCTACGCGCATGCAGGCAAATACTTCCATCAGGATTCGACCGTGGAAAGCCATATTTCAGATCACCTTTAATGGGACATCCCATCTTTGCAAGCTGACAACGAATCTGATGATGCCGTCCGGTTTTTAAATCCACTTCCAGCAAATAATAATTTTGTGAATGCCCTATCAGTCTGTAGTTAAGAACAGCTTTCTTCGAGTTCTTCACTTCTTTATCGTAAGCATACGATTTATTTTGCTTTTCATTGCGTACCAAATAATGTACCAGCTCCCCTTCTTCAGCAGGAGGACACTGCTTCACGATGGCCCAATAAGTTTTCTTCACTTCACTGTTGCGAAACATATCGTTCAGACGAGCCAAAGCTTTACTGGTTTTAGCAAAAACCACCAGTCCGCTTACAGGGCGGTCCAGACGATGTGCTACGCCTAAAAACACATTACCAGGCTTGGAATACTTTTCCTTCAGATATTGTTTTACAGTTTCAGACAAAGGTATATCTCCAGTCTTGTCACCCTGCACAATTTCGGAAGCCGTTTTATTTACTATAATAATATGGTTGTCTTCGTATACTACGGTCATAATGCCATAAAATAAAAAAGATGAAGAATGAAGAATACGATGCAGCGACAAATATTGACTGCATGTAGGTTCCTCATTCTTCACCTACAAATTATTTACTAAATATTACATGTTCATACCACCGTCTACCTGAATTACCTGTCCTGATACATAAGAAGACATATCAGAAGCCAGGAAGGTAGCAATATTGGCAACGTCTTCGGGAGTACCGCCACGACGCAAAGGTATCTTCTTGCACCATTCGGCTTTTACTTCTTCGGACAGCGCATCCGTCATAGCCGTCATAATGAAGCCCGGAGCAATAGCGTTGGCACGGATGCCGCGAGAACCCAACTCTTGTGCGATAGACTTTGCCAATGCAATCATACCGGCCTTAGAAGCAGAGTAGTTTGCCTGGCCTGCATTACCGTGAACACCTACAACAGAAGCCATATTGATAATGCTGCCGGCTTTCTGGCGCATCATAATCGGAGTACAAGCGTGAATGAAGTTGAAAGCCGATTTTAAGTTCACGTTGATAACCATATCCCATTGCTGTTCGGTCATGCGCATCATCAGACCGTGACGGGTGATACCGGCGTTGTTTACCAGAATATCAATGCGACCGAAGTCTGCATGGATAGCCTCCACCACTTTGGCAGTATCTTCAAAGCTGGCAGCATTGGAAGCATACGCTTTGGCCTTTACGCCCAACGTTTCGATTTCTTTAGCTGTAGCTTCAGCATTTTCGTCAATCACCAGGTCGGTGAATGCTATATTAGCTCCTTCTTGAGCGAACTTTAAAGCGATAGCCTTACCAATGCCGCGAGCGGCGCCGGTTACAATGGCTGTTTTTCCGTCTAATAATCCCATACTGTTTTTAATTATTGATTAAATGTTTTTATGTTCTATGCAATGCGCCAAACACGAGGTTGACAACGTATTTGTCGCGGGTTTCATCATCCAACTTTGCACCGATATGGCCACGGATATAGGGCACTTCAATCCCTTTTACGCAATAATGCACCAACTCAGCAGTCATGTCAATATCGTCTATTCTGAACACGCCTTTCTCCACTCCTTCGCGCAATACATCTTTGAACAGCAGTATCTCCTTGGCATCAAAACGCTTACGTACCTTCTCTACCCGCCAAATGTCGCGAAAGAAATTAGCCCGGAGCGTCCCATTACGGAATACCACCTCTTTCACTGCATCCAGACGCGTGTATATCATTTCAATCATCTTCTCGTCCGGCGATATATTCTTCTCCGCCACACGCTTCATCATGTCCGAAAGCATATCCAGTTCCGATTCGACAACAGCCATATAAATATCTTCCTTGCTCTTAAAATAGGTATAAAGCGTTCTCCTACCTTTTTTAGAAGCGAGGGCAATATCATTCATCGTGGTATTCTCAACACCCATTTTAGCAAACAACTGACGGGCTACATCCACTAATTTAGCTTTTGTCTTCGATACGGCCATAGACTAATTGCACATTGCTTAATAATTTGTGCAAAAGTAAGACATTTCCGCATATATCACAAACAAAAGCACATTTTATTAACAATCAAGCCAATTAGCAAATAAAAATATTTGTATTTTATCAGCCTATTTATCAACCGATTATGTATATTAGTGCATTTCTTATGAAAAATAAGCCGGCTTTTATTTGCAAATTCAAATAAAAGCCGTACCTTTGCACTCACAAAACATCGCGGAGTGGAGCAGTTGGTAGCTCGTTGGGCTCATAACCCAAAGGTCGTCTGTTCGAGTCAGGCCTCCGCAACTAAAAAAGATCGCTGATTCAGCGGTCTTTTTTCATTTTATCGGGTCAACGTAAAAATCCTCATCTATTGACCCCTCATTGCAGAGAAAAGGGATCAACGTAACAATGGATCAACGTAACAATCTGAGGGATTTTATATTTAAGCATATAATTTAGCAAATCTATATAAGAAAAATGAACATAGAAATTCAAAAAAATCGTTTACCTTTGTTACATGGCTACCAATAAGATAACTCCCAAAGAATTATGGGCAAAACAGCAGATCAGTCCGCTGGATGTGGACTATGATTTATGGAATGAACGCAGAGCATCTATACAGACATTCTCACGAATGAGCCAAAGTTGCATCTTTACGGTAGATGTTTTCAAAGAACGATACGATTTTGCATCCGATAACTTTGCTACTATTTTCGGATATAACCCTACATGGATAAAGACGATTCAGAAACAGGGGAATTTATTGGAAGAACGGATTCACCCGGACGACCGGGCACAACTCATCGAACACCAGATTGAACACGGGCAGTTCATCTATTCGCTTCCGCAGGAACAAAGAAATGATTATCAGCAGATATTCCAGATTCGTATGCTGAATGCCCGGCAGGAATATGTGAATGTAATCAGTCGCCACCAAGTGATTCAGAAAGACAAGAATGGAAAGGCATGGATGATTATGGGAGTGATGGACATTGCGCCTGACCAAACACCTATGGAGCGAATCAGGCGGACGGTTATAAATCGGAAAACGGGTGAGATACTTCCATCGGCAGTTGTTCCGGCAAACCAACAATTAACCAAGCGGGAAAAGGAAATACTTTTATTAATCCGACAAGGATTTTTGAGCAAGGAGATTGCTTATAAACTGAACCTTAGCATTTACACGGTAAACAATCACCGCAAGAATATATTGGCAAAATTGAATGCCGATAATGTGATCGAAGCTATCAACCGGGCGGAAAGTTCTGGTATTCTCTATTAGCTGAACACTGGCATTTTATCCTAATGCACATCATTATTCAATCACTTCAATATAAAAACTAACAGGACGGAAACCATCGTTACACGAAATCATTGCCGAGTGCGGATTCTTCATCCAACCATCATAAAAGTTACCGCCTCCATTGGCTAATTCCGTAACAAAATAGCTCATTGAGCCCCATGCGCTTTCACACAGCTCTTCTGGTTTCTGCCCATCGACTGAAATAAAAGTTGTACCTTCTTCAATATCACAAGTGTGTTCAATAGGATTTTCGTACATAGCCGACAAATCGCAATGTTCCACCTTTCTTATAGCTGTTATTCTAATCTTCTTCATTTTCAATATTACTACATACGATATGTGCAAGGTTAGTCATTTATAGTTATTGCAGGGCTACTTTAAACATATTTCTATTACGGCAACCAATCTAAGCTATTTGTCAGCGGATTGGTTTTTCTCCATTGTTCCAGTTCTTCGTAATTGCGAACTCCACCCACGAAAACAGCATGATAGATTTCTATGCCGGGAATCTGTATCCCGTCCGGCACATCGAATTTTATTTGAAGGATGGTTTGCTTGATTTCAGGGGTAAGTCGGTTCATAATGGCAGCAGTTGCTCTTTCAACCACACCATCGTATTTTGAGCCTTTACGAATATGAATCATGTCGAACTTCCATGTATTCCTGTCCTCATCCTCGTAGAGAACATGCCATTCGATGCACTCTTCTTCTGTCTGAATCAGATTCTTAAATTGGACTTCCTTTAAAGATAGCCGTTCGGCAAGTTCCTGCATCACAGAAAAGCTGGCTGCAATATTTAGTGTATCGGTATAGATATGTAGGTCTATATCCCTACTCTTTGCCAGCAGACCGGATTTAAGCGAGCCTACCAGATGAACAGTTGCCCCAATACGTTCCCATGCCGGTATAATACCGGTATGTTCCAGTATATTCCAAGCGGTTTGCTGATTATGTAGGGCAAGTTCAAGAATATCCATATCGTTCATTTTGAGCATGCAAAGATACAAAACTTATGGATATATAGCTATAAATAGCCATTTCCTATCCTACCCAATTGCAGTAATTTTGTGCACCGTTCGTGACTCTATTTTCATCCTTTAGCAATAAATTACTATGGTATTCAATCAAACAGAGAAGCAAGAAAGAAGCTATTTGCAGCAAATAATCAATCGGTTGAAGCAGATAATCAGCCATACAGATGTGTCCGTGAAAGACCATGTAGATACATTGGCGGAGTACAAAGACTACCTTTGGAACAATAAAGATATTGATCCGCATGAGATACGCTCCATGCGTGAAAGCATCCTGAATCATTTTGCCATAGGCGAAAGTGTAATTGACAAACGCCGACGGCTTGCCCAAATAGTGGATATTCCCTACTTCGGCCGGATCGACTTTCAAGAGAAGAGCGAGAACCGTCCGATAATTCCTGTTTATATCGGTATCCACACCTTTCACGATACTGAAAGCCGAACAACTGTAATTTATGATTGGCGAGCACCTATTTCGAGTATGTTCTACGATTACGAACTAGGTGAAGCATCTTATCAATCCCCATCGGGAGAGATAAAAGGGGATATTTCATTGAAACGCCAATACCGTATCCGGGCTGGAAAGATGGAATTCATGATCGAAAGTGCCCTGACCGTTCACGATGATATACTGCAAAAGGAACTGAGTGCTAATGCAGATGATAAAATGAAGAACATTGTTGCCACCATTCAGCGGGAGCAAAACCGGATTATCCGTAATGAGGAAGCCCGAACACTCATCATTCAGGGGGTGGCAGGTTCGGGTAAAACTTCTATTGCCCTACACCGCATCGCCTACTTGCTATATGCTTTTCAGGGTAGTCTTTCTTCAAACGACATCTTGATTATTTCTCCCAATAAGGTGTTTGCCGATTACATCTCCAACGTGCTACCCGAACTGGGCGAAGAAACCGTACCCGAAACCAGCATGGAACAGATACTTTCCGAAGTACTGAATCACAAATACAAATACTTTAGCTTTTTTGAGCAAGTGAATGAATTACTGACAAAACCAACACCGGACTTTATCGAGCGAATCGAATATAAATCATCTTTCGATTTCATCGCCAGTCTGGATCGCTTTATTTTGTACATCGAAAACCACTACTTTAGAGCAGAGGATGTGAAGCTAACCAAACATATCACCGTCCCGGCTGAATTTATCGAAGAGCAATTCCATCGTTTCAACCGCTACCCCATGCGCCAACGGTTCGAGGCAATGACGGATTATATTCTCGATATGATGAAAGTACAGTATGCTTTTACTGTGACGACTGCCGAGCGGAATTTCCTTAAAAAAGAAATCAAGCGAATGTTTGCCGGAAACAATGACCTGCAAGTCTATAAAGATTTCTTCGCATGGATGGGTAAGCCGGAACTCTTTAAAATGCGGAAGAACCGCATACTTGAATATGCCGACATAGCACCACTGGCGTACCTGCATATCGCTTTGGAAGGTGGTACAAAGAACTATGTCAAACATTTGCTGGTAGATGAAATGCAAGATTATTCTCCAATCCAGTATAAGGTAATACAAAAGCTATTCCCTTGTCGGAAAACGGTGTTGGGCGATGCCAGCCAGTCGGTCAATCCTTATGGCTCGTCTACTACGGATATGATTCAGAAAGCTCTTGTCACAGGTGAAGTGATGAAGCTATTCAAAAGTTATCGTTCTACTTATGAGATCACTGATTTTGCACAGAAAATACGGACAAATACCGATCTTGAACCAGTCGCACGGCATGGAGAGAAACCGAAAGTATTACAATTTAATAATGAGAAAGAAGAACTATCTGCTATTAAAGAATTAATTGCCACTTATCAGGCATCCGCCTATAAATCGCTGGGGATTATCTGCAAAACCGAATCGCAAGCCCGTGAGATGGCAGATAAATTACAAATTCCTGATATTAATTTCCTATCAAGCCAAAGTTCGGCTTTTGTGCAGGGTATTGTTATCATCTCTGCCCACATGGCAAAGGGTTTGGAATTCGATGAGGTGATTATACCACAGGTGGATGATAGGAATTATCATTCGGAAATCGACCGGAGTATGCTATATGTGGCGGTAACAAGGGCAATGCACCGTTTAACGCTGACATATAGCGGAACAAAACACACGCCATTCATCTAAATTTTCGGCTTACTTTATTGTCATGCGGGGATTAACCTCTATATTTACCGCCATGCGCATAGCAGATTAACGAAATAACGATGAGAGAAAGCAAGATTTTATATCCGTCACCTGTACTTTCCCAATACATTAAATACTATTGGGCGTTAAAGACCGATGAAGTAGAGCCAGTATGATACAGACTATTCCATCGGGGTGAGAATCTAAATATCCAATCAAAAGGTTTACAGCCAAAGAATTTCATCCAGGGACAGTTCTCAACTTATGGAAGTTTGATTTCAGAGGGCAATATTGATATGATTGCCGTTATATTTCATCCTCTGGGGCTAAATCCATTTGTGCGGTGTTCTATGAGTGAGCTTTACAACCATTATATAGATGTAGAAGATTTGGAAGATATTGAACTGAATCACCTGAAACGAAATATTTCTGCCGAACCAGCCGTTGAAACCTGCATCCGGTTGATTGAACGCTTCTTTATGCAACGGTTGGTCGATGCAAATTGTAACTACCAAAGAACTCATCACGCTATCCGTCAAATCATCAATCAACCGCAAATTGACGTGAATACCCTTGCTGAAAGTGCTTGTTTGGGATATAGGCAATTCAAGCGAGTATTTTCCAACTATGTAGGAATGAGCCCTAAAGAATATTATCGGGTAGTTCGCTTTCAGCGGGCACTGTATCTGTTGCAGAATCATCCGGGAATGGAGTTCGTAGATTTGGCTTATTCTTGTGGCTTTTACGATCCTTCGCACTTGGTGAAAGACTTTAAAGAGTTTACAGGCTGTTCGCCTACTCAATATCTATCTTCCCGTTCTCCGTATTCTACATTCTTTTCCGAAGATTGTAGGCTGAATGTTATTAAATCGCATAGTCGTGCGTAGTCATCTGTGATAAAGTCAGTTTTTTACAAGTGGATGATAGGCAAAGAACTTACTTTTGCAGAAGTATTTAAAATTAGAAAGTTATGCAAGAAAGTAATTTTATACATATAACCGCTAGCATTGCACAGGTTATTGAAGCAGAAGAGAAATTGTTAAGTAGTCTGCCCGTAGAGGTTATCACACAAAGACGAAATGCGCAGAATCGCACCATCAAGCAGATTCTCGGTCACTTGATTGATTCGGCATCCAACAATCATCAACGCATGGTTCGGTTGCAATATAGCAAAGACCTACTTTTCTTCCCTGATTACACACAGGATAATAACTTGTGGATAGCTCTGCAAGATTATCAGAATGAAGACTGGGCTAACTTAATCCAGTTGTGGAAGTGTTACAATCTGCACATCATCCAAATAATTAACTCGGTAGATAAGAACAGGCTGGATAGTTACTGGTGCGACTTTACAGGAGTAAAGGTAACACTACAAGAAATGATAGAGGAATATTTGGGACATTTGCACTTGCATATAAAAGAAATCCATGAATTGATAGATTGAATTTATTAATTTTTCATACATTTGCGCTATATCAACTCACAAATAGTATTCACTTCTTATGAAACTCTGTATATAGCTACGCTCCTGCGAATAGCCCCATTCAAGAAAGCTATTCAGCTATTTGACAAATAACGATTTATTTGCCACAGAGATTTTATATCCTTTTATTTATGAATTTACGAGCTGGCAGACTATATGATGCAGTCTGCTCGTGTCGTGCTATTTTGCAGTTGAGCAATGAATTATACATATAAACAAATCTGGCTTATCAACTTTCCGGTAATGATGAGCATCTTAATGGAGCAGTTAATCAATATAACGGATGCTGTCTTTTTAGGTCACGTAGGCGAGGTGGAGTTGGGAGCATCCGCTATTGCCGGAATTTATTATCTGGCAGTCTATATGTTGGGCTTTGGGTTTAGCATCGGATTGCAAGTAATGATTGCCCGAAGAAACGGGGAGCTGAATTATAAGGCAACCGGAAAGACTTTCTTTCAGGGGCTATTCTTTTTATCGGGATTAGCCGTTTTGCTTTGCCTATTGATTCATGCCGTTTCTCCTTATCTATTGAAACGATTAATTTCCTCGCCGGAGATTTATCAAGCGGTAGTCCGCTATTTAGACTGGCGCAGCTTCGGGCTGTTGTTCTCATTTCCTTTTCTGGCTATCCGGTCTTTCTTCGTTGGGATAACGCACACGAAAGCCTTATCGTGGTCGGCTGTTACTGCGGTGGCGATTAATATCCCGCTGAATTACTTCTTAATATTCACACTGGAATTAGGTATTTCGGGAGCAGCCATCGCTCCATCTTTAGCAGAAATGGGTTCTTTGATTGTGCTTTGTCTCTACACAAAAGCGAAGATTGACAAAGAAAAATACGGATTGAAGCCCGTGTATGATGGACAGTTACTTATCAAAGTCCTGAATCTGTCTGTGTGGAGTATGCTCCATGCTTTTATCAGCGTAGTTCCTTGGTTTCTATTTTTCGTGGCAATCGAACATTTAGGGAAAACAGAGTTGGCTATTTCCAATATAACCCGAAGCGTATCAGCAATATTTTTCGTAATTGCCAATTCCTTTGCTGTCACTACAGGTTCATTAGTAAGTAATGCTATTGGAGCCAGGGCGAGAAATGAACTTTTCCCGATCTGCCACAAGGTTCTGAAATTAGGTTATGCCGTTGGCATCCCATTCGTAGTAGTAGCTTTACTCTGTAACCGTTGGATTGTCAGTTTCTACACCGATAATGAGCTATTGATAGAATTAGCATTTGCTCCTTTCGTGGTGATGCTATTGAATTACACGTTTGCACTACCCGGTTATGTATATCTCAATGCGGTCGGAGGAACGGGGAAAACCAAAATCACCTTTCTGTTTCAGGTAACAACCACCTGTGTGTATTTAGTGTACCTCTATTGGTTGAGCTTCTGTATAAAAGCATCTTTATCCCTCTACTTGACGGCAGAATACCTGTTTGTGATTCTGCTGGCACTTCAATCTATCATTCATCTAAAAAGTAAACACTATTAAAGCGAATCAAGTTATGATGACAAAAATATATCCTCGCACCGGAGATCAGCAAACAGTCTATCTGAATGCCGTGATTAAAGATCCACAAATTGAGGTAGGTGATTATACTATTTACAATGACTTTATAGCTGATCCCTTGCTGTTTGAGAAGAACAATGTGCTTTATCATTATCCCATCCATCGGGAGAAGTTAATCATTGGCAAGTTCTGTTCTATTGCCTGTGGCACGAAGTTTCTGTTTAATTGTGCGAATCATACATTGAAATCTCTGTCTACCTATACCTTCCCTCTATTCTATGAAGAATGGGAATTGGAAAAGTCGAATATTACTACTGCATGGGACAACAAAGGCAATATTGTAATCGGCAATGACGTATGGATCGGCTACGAAGCTGTGATTATGGCAGGGGTTCATATCGGTGACGGTGCTATTATTGCCGCACGTGCCGTAGTGACCAAAGATGTTCCGCCTTATACGATTGTGGGTGGAACTCCTGCCAAAGAAATACGAAAACGCTTCGATGCAGAGGTAATCGAACAACTGCTAATACAGAAATGGTGGGATTGGTCTACCGATAAGATACATCAGTGTTTGCCATATATTGCAGAGGGTAAACTAGATGAATTACTTGCCATGAAGAAATATAGATTATGAACTATATAAAGAAACGATTGACAAGGATTGATGCAAGTTTCAGTTCTTCTATATAGCTACATTTCGCTATTTTAGAACTCATGCCAGTGGATTATATTTGTAAGAAGCAGGAATTTGAAGTTCACCATTTCTGGAATTGCGACCAATAAGGCTGAATACCCCTTGAATCATTCTGATTAGCAGAGGAACTACAAACAAAACAAAAAATCATTCAGCATACAAAGCTAGTGCTTTGATATATATAATTTATTCACAATTAAATTTTATGCCTATGAATGATTTATTGAGAACGAGTTTTTTTCATCTTACTGGCTGATACCTCACAAGAAGTTATTAACACAGAAATGCAAGATGCTTATGAAGATTTTGT
>OGXM01000246.1_pt1 | contig 35999 bp, 34 predicted proteins | sample 1576271 | NCBI WGS metagenome assembly OGXM01 (sample SAMEA3541579, study PRJEB24748) | human gut metagenome | biome: human gut; feature: human-associated habitat; material: faeces | place: China | collected 2012 | reverse complement strand
ATACCTTCACTTGAAGGTGAAATGCGTGCCAAAGGTAAAATCCGTTACAGCCATGAGGGTGCTATGTGTACTATAAGAATGTTTGATGAAAATACTCTTGAGTGTACATTTGACGAGCCTGTTCGTGCCGTAACACCAGGTCAGGCGCTTGTATTATATGACGGGGACAATGTACTTGGCGGTGGAACTATTATTTAATTATTTTTAAAATTAATAAGGACAATATTATGGAAAAACTTATATATATGGATAACGCAGCAACTACATCAACCGCACCAGAGGTTGTGTCTGCAATGCTTCCATTCTTTACTGAATATTACGGCAATCCTTCTTCTGTATATAATTTTGCCCAGAAAAGCAAGATGGCTATTGAAGATGCAAGGGAAATTATAGCTGACAGTATTAGAGCTGCAAAAAGCAATGAAATATATTTTACAGGCGGTGGAAGCGAGTCTGATAACTGGGCTTTAAAGTCTGCTGCATTCGGACTAAGAGATAAAGGCAACCACATTATAACAACTAAAATAGAGCATCATGCAATTCTTAATACATGTGCATATCTTGAAAAGAATGGATTCGAGATAACTTACCTTGATGTTGACAGCGAGGGCTTTGTTTCATTAGAAGATGTCGAGAATGCCATCTCTGACAAAACAATTCTTATAAGTGTTATGTTTGCCAACAATGAAATCGGAACAATTGAGCCTGTCCGAGAAATAGGTGAGATTGCACATAAGCATGGCATTCTTTTTCACACTGATGCAGTTCAGGCTATGTGTCATGTTCCAATTAATGTCACAGAGATGAATATTGACCTGTTAAGTGCAAGCGCGCACAAGTTCCATGGTCCTAAAGGCGTCGGTTTCATGTACATGAAGAATACCGCTAAGTTAGAGCCTTTCATCCATGGCGGGGCACAAGAGCGTGCAAGACGCGCTGGAACAAGCAATGTTCCAGGCATTGTCGGCATGGGTCAGGCTGTAAAGCTTGCCTTAGGTACACTTGATAAAGATACACATACAATTATTAATATGCGTAATTATATTGTTGACAGGATTCTTGGTGAGATTCCTGACGTTACTTTTGATGGACCTTGTATTGATGCTAATGCCGATGTCAATGCTGTTTCGGTAGGTTTGCCCATGTGCAGCCTGAAGCGTCTTCCGTCTAATATGCATTTCTGCTTTAAAGATGTTTCGGGTGATTCTTTACTTATTATGCTTGATATGAACGGTATATGTGCATCCAGCGGTTCAGCATGTGCTGCAGGCTCAATCAACCCTTCACATGTGCTTCTTGCTATCGGACGAAGCAAAGGTGAAACTAAAGGTGCTTTAAGATTAAGCATAGATAAGGATTTAACCAAGGAAGATGCTGACTATGCAATAGATGCATTAAAAGCTGCTGTTGCGAGGCTGCGTGGATAAACTACGCAGATAAACTGCCTAGGTAAACTTCAAGGATAATGGATAACAACTTAGTTAGCATTAATAATTTGGAATACCTACTAACCAACTATAAATTCTTAATTGGGTAGGTCTTTATTACAGCTGTTGTTCCTGTCGGGTAGCATAAAGACCTACTCATACAATTTATTTATATATCTTAGTAGGTCTTTTTCGCTATCCAAGCTGTTTTATTAACACATTTGCAACACTTTTTCATCAAAATAACCTACGAAATATGTATTAACATCCATTCTAGTAGGTTTCTGCCAATAATCAAAGATTAATTCATGCAATAAAAACCCACTATTTTATTGTCTAATCAGACTTTAGTAGGTTTCTGGCAAGATTCATACAATACACCTCCCCAATAGGTACTAACAATCAATTCCAATACATATCCCAAAGCAGAACCAACACACATTTTCAAAATATTTTCAAAAATATCATACAAACCTATTGACATAGTAGGGATAAGGGTTTATATTATCATCAACATCAAGAAAGCAATACATTTTTGAAATAAATTAAAAAGGATGGTAATTAATTATGGCAAAGAAATCTTACTCTGAAAGAAATTTAAAGTTTGAAACATTACAGCTTCATGTAGGACAGGAACAGCCTGATCCAGTAACAGATGCTAGAGCAGTACCTATTTACCTTACATCATCATATGTATTCCATAACAGCCAGCATGCTGCTGACAGATTTGGTCTTAAGGATGCAGGTAACATCTACGGACGTCTTACTAATCCAACTGAGGATGTATTTGAAAAAAGAATCGCAGCACTTGAAGGTGGTGTAGCAGCACTTGCTGTTGGTTCTGGTGCAGCAGCTTTAGCTTATGCTTTTCAGGCACTTGCTCATGCAGGAGACCACATCGTAGCAGCTAAGAATATCTACGGTGGAACATATAATCTTCTTGCACATACACTTCCAGATTACGGAATTGAAGCTACATTCGTAGATCCTTTTGATTATGATGCTATTGAAGCAGCAATCAAACCTAATACTAAGGCTGTTCAGATTGAAACACTTGGAAATCCTAATTCAGAAGTTGTTGATATCGAAAGAATTGCTAAGATTGCACATGCACACAACATTCCACTTGTTGTTGATAACACATTTGCAACACCTTACCTTGTAAGACCTATTGAATACGGTGCAGATATCGTTATCCATTCAGCTACTAAGTTCATCGGTGGACACGGTACAACACTTGGCGGTGTAATCGTTGATAGTGGTAAATTTGACTGGGTAGGGGCTGCTGATAAGTTCCCATGGCTTGTTGAGCCAAATGTATCATACCACGGTGTTAGCTTTGCAAAGGATACAGCACCTGCTGCATTCGTTACATATATCAGAGCTATCCTTCTTCGTGATACAGGAGCTACAATTTCTCCAGTTCATTCATTCATCTTCCTTCAGGGACTTGAAACATTATCACTCAGAGTTGAGAGACATGTAGAGAACGCATTAAAGGTTGTTCAGTACTTAAAGGATCAGCCATTAGTTGAGAAGGTAAATCATCCTTCAATCTCTACTAACGAAGAACAGCAGGCTCTTTATAAAAAGTACTTCCCTAACGGCGGTGGTTCAATCTTTACATTTGAAATCAAGGGCGGTGCTGCTGAGGCACAGAAGTTCATTGATAACCTTGAGTTATTCTCACTTCTTGCTAATGTTGCCGATGTTAAGTCATTAGCAATCCACCCGGCAAGCACAACTCATTCAGAGTGCAACGAAGCTGAGCTTCTTGATCAGGGAATCAAGCCTAACACAATCAGACTTTCAATTGGTACAGAGAATATTGATGATATCATTGAAGATCTTGATGAAGCATTCAAGGCTTTACAATAATTTGTATCGACACATTCTTTACATATCCGACTAATGCTGATAAAATATATTTAATTAATAAATCGTGAATGTTTAGGAGGATATGTAATGTTTTGTCAATTATTTGGTAAATTTCTTATCGAAAAAGAGGTTATAGATAAGAATAAGTACAATTCTATAATGGAAAGGCTTGCAGAATCAAGAGCAAAGCTTGGTGTAATTGCTGTAGCTGATGGCATTATTACTGAGAAACAGGCGAATGAAATTAATCATTTACAGACAACTAAGGATGCAAGATTTGGTGAAATTGCTGTTGGAGAGGGTTATATTACTGAAGAACAGTTAGATGTTCTTCTTAAAAAGCAGGGAAGTGCCTATGCAATATTCCTTTCTGTTCTTTCAGAAGCAGCAGATATATCGGTATCGAAGGTTGATGAGCTTCTTAAGGAATTCCAGAAGGAGCATGGTTTTACTGATGAGGATATGGATGGTCTTAAGAATGATGATTTAGAACAGATTGTTCCGATATTTGCCTTTTCATCAAAGTCATATGTAACTGATATATGCAGGCTTGCACTTTCTAATATAGAAAGATTTGTAACCTCTGATTTCTATATAGACAGAATTAAGCATATTTCACAACTTGAATACAGATGTCTTGCTGGTCAGAAATTAGAAGGTGACCTTGATATTATTGTTGGTTTTGCAAGTGTTGGTGAACAGACAGCTATAGTTGATATAGCTAATGGATTCTCTCATAGTAATATAGCTAATCTTGGAATAGAAGTGTACGATGCTATAGGTGAATTTACTAACTGTATAAGCGGATTATTTGCAACAGCACTTTCTAAGAAGGGCAGCATGTTGGAGATTACTCCACAGTTTGCTTATGAAAACCAGTTTGCCAAAGGAGATGCTTATGTACTCCCTATTCATATCCATGACAGTGAAGTTCTGCTTTTCATATCTGCCTCTGATGAAACCAAAGCTGGAGATATGCCTGTTGTAAGAAAGATTATGGCAAAAGCAGGTGGAGAAGTGACATTAGACAGCAAAGGAACAGTAGTTATCGTTGATGATTCTGGAATGTCAAGAAAGATTCTGCGTGATATTCTTGAAGAAGCCGGTTACGCTGTATTAGCTGAAGCAACTGACGGATTAGAGGGCGTACTTGCTTATAAGACATATTACCCTGATATAATTACACTTGATATTACAATGCCTAACATGGATGGAACAGAAGCTCTTAAAGAAATTAAGGCTTATGACTCTAATGCCAAAGTAATTATGATAACTGCTGCCGGACAGCAGCATAAAGTAATTGAGGCTCTTAAGCTTGGTGCCAAACGTTTTATTACCAAGCCATTTGACAAAGAAGAGATTCTTAAGAATATTGAAGAAGTTCTTGAGGGTTAATAAAAATAATGGGATGATACCTTTAGTGATATCATCCCATTATTTTTATTTATTCTTTCTAAAATGCACTTCTGGAACTGCCAGACTGTCATATGTGACATGTGGCTTATCTGTATTATCATCCTGGACAATATCTGATGATATATCCGGATCATCTTCTTCACTTCCTGAATCTTTCTTGTGTATCTCAGGAATAGCAAGATTATCATACGACAGACTATAATCCTTTTCAGATGTATTCACTTTATTTTTTACCTTTTTGAATATATTAAACATATTTAACTCCTCTATAATTATAATATATTGATAAAAAAAGTTATAACCAGACTATTCAGGAAATCTGCAAAAAGACTTCCTATAAGTGGTATTAACAGATAAGCCTTAACTGATGGAACATATTTGTCACATACTGCCTGCATATTTGCCATGGCATTAGGCGTTGCTCCCATTCCAAATCCACATGTACCTGCAACAAGAACTGCTGCATCGTAATCTTTTCCCATAATATTGAATACAATAAAATATGTAAATAAAACAATAACAATTATCTGTGCACCAAGAAGTATAACAAGCGGAAGAGCTAGTGATGCAAGCTGCCATAACTTAAGTGTAATCATAGCCATTCCAAGAAATAATGATAAACTTATACCTCCAAGGTCGTTAATTTCTCCCATATGAATAACAAGCTTTCCATTTCCTGCATATTCTGCAATGTTACGCATAAGCGCAGCTGCAATCATGGCCCCGATGTATATAGGAAAAGTAAGTCCTGTCTTCGTAAGAGCCCATGAAAAAATAGTTCCTATACCAATAGCAATAATAAGCTGGAATACGGCTGATGCATACATTCTAGAATGTCTTTCATGCTTCTTTTCGTCTTCAATAAGAAGACTGTCATCCTCTGGAATTGCTGTATCTAAAAGGTTTTTCTTCTCAATAAGTCTCTTGCCTAATGGTCCTCCTACAAGACTTCCAAATATAAGACCAAATGTAGCTGCAGCAGTACATATTGTCGTTGCACCCTTAACATTAAAATCTTCAAGTACTGGTCCAAATGCACCCGCAGTACCATGTCCGCCAACCATAGGTATTGAGCCTGTACACATTCCTATAAGTGAATCAAGCCCAATAACCTTAGATAAACCTACTGCAACACCATTCTGTATAAATATAAGTACTATAACTAATCCTAAAAATATCACCATAGACTTTCCGCCCTTTTTAAGTACTTTAAGATTAGCCTGAAATCCTACGGATGTAAAAAAGAATACCATGCATACTTCTTTAAGTGTGTCATCAAATGAAAACTCTAGTATATGAGTAACATAACATATACATGTAAATATAGCAAACAACAGTCCTCCTACAACAGGTGCCGGTATACAGAACCTTTCAAGGAATTTAATTTTCTTTCGTAAATAGCTGCCTAGAAGCAGTACAAGTACCGCAATAGCCAGCGTCTGATACATATCTAACTGAACCTTCATTAAATTTCTCCATTCTTTATAGCATTAACCTGATATACAGAATTATTCTGTCAAAACATTGATGCCACGCTCTGTATAATAAGCTGCTGCACCTGAATGGAACGGAATATCTACTCCATCAGCCGCCGTATTTATATCAAATGAAATATCAAGAGATGTAGCATACTTAAAATCATCAGCATGCTCATATATTGTCTTAGTCACATTCTTAATAACATCGTCTGAGAGTGACTGCTTTGCAATCAGAACTGCCTTAACACCAATAGTTGTCACATCAGAATCCTGACCATTATAAGTTCCTGCCGGAATAGTATATTTTTCACAGAGTGAATACGCTGATAACATCTTGTCTATGCATTTGTCATCAAGACTTATAAGACGTATGTCACATTCTTTAGACAACTGTCCTATAACTTCTGTTCTTGTTCCTGCTGTACAGAAAAATGCATCAATTTCTCCAGCTTTAAGTTTTTCTGCCGCTTCTGTATAATCCATATTGACCTTATTAATAAGCTCATCAGTAATTCCACTCATTTTTAATATCTGTTCTGCATTCTTTTCGGTTCCTGACTCTGATGCACCGACACTTACAGTTTTATTAATCAGATCATCAATACCTGTAATTCCAGAATCTTTCCTTACAACAATCTGACAGCATTCTGTATAAAGTGAAGCAACCGCTTTGTAACCCTTCTGATATTTTTTATCAGCAAATGTACCTGTTGCATTATATGCATCACTTAACAGGTCTGCCTGGACAATAGCAAGGTCTATATACCCATCAGATATAAGTCTTAAATTAGCAACCGAACCAGCAGTAGTCTTTGTTTCAAATGTATATCCATCAATCTCATTATCTGCCAGCTGTGTAAACGTGCTTGCAAATGAATAATACACTCCGCCTATATCTGCTGCACCAAACTTCAAATTCTTACTATGCCCGCTACATCCTGCCATCACAAACAATAAACAGGACATTAATACACATAATATTTTCTTCATTCATTTATCCTCTTAACAATAATTCTTTTTCATAAACTTTGCCATCCTTTATGTACATTCTAGGGACACGTTTACTTACTGCACATGTAAGCTCATAAGGAATTGTTCCTGCAAGCTGTGCCATATGTTCAATAGGATTAGCCTTACCAAATATCTCTACTTCACTTCCAACATCGACATTCATCTTATCAGTAAGATCAATCATGCACATATCCATACATATCTTGCCTCTCTGTGGAGCAGGACCTTCTTCAGTCATAAGCTCATATCTGTTAGAAAGGCATCTGAAATATCCATCAGCATATCCATATGGAACAACTCCCATTCTTGTCTTTCTGTCAGTCTTGTATATTCCTCCATAGCTTATTGCTGTTCCGGCAGGGTAAGTCTTGATTGTGCTTACTGTTGTCTTAAGTGACATAACAGGCTTTAGTCCAAGCTCCTGTGCAAAATCTCCATATCCATAAAGCAGAAGTCCTGGTCTTACCATGTCAAGCCATGTTTCAGGATATCTTGCAACAGCACCTGTATTGGCACAGTGTCTTATCTTGAATTTCTTTCCAAGTTTTTTCTCAACTTCATCAATCACACTGGTAAACAATTCAAACTGATGCTTAGTATAGCTTTCATATTCTTCTCCAAATTCATCAGATACTGCAAAATGTGTGAATATTCCCTCAGCATCAAGACCTGGAAGAGTACAGCCTTCACATATTCCTTCAACACCACTTTCAAAATAATCTCCGTCACACAGATATCCAAGTCTTGACATTCCTGTATCAACTTTAATATGAATCTTTAATGTACCACCACATTTAACAGCTTCCTCACTGTATTCAAGTGCCTTAGCCCTGCATGTTACAGCCTGTGTTATATTATTCTTAATAAGCTCAGATACTTCTTCCTTAGGTGTATGTCCAAGTATAAGAACCGGCATTGTAATACCATTGTGTCTTAATTCTACAGCTTCATCTATACTGCTTACTGCAAGATAATCTGCTCCGGACTCCTGTAAAAGTCTGCTTACCTGTACAGAACCATGTCCGTAAGCATCCGCTTTTACAACGCCTAAAAACTTAACATTTTCTCCAATTCTTTTCCGTAATGTTTCATAATTATGTGCAAGTGCATCCATATCTATTTCAGCCCATGTTCTTCTTAATGTTGAATCCATAATAATCTGCCTCCATTATCTAAACATATTTTAATATTTTACCATTTTATTGATGATTAGTGAATATTTTTTAAATTAATTTTAGGTTGATATTTTATATTAATGTCAGAACAAAGATAAAAGATATCAGATTGGAGAAATTCATATGAAAAAAAACCTTTTTGCTTTATTAAATATATGTACTATATTATTAAGCCTGTTCTTAACAGGATGTTCTGGAAAAGAATCTAAGATAACATTAAACAGCTCTCAGCCCGAATGCATTTTATCTAATAATGATAATATTGTTCTTGAGTCTTACACTAATGAATCAGTATTAGATGATGAAATCCCTGAACGCAGCATAACATGCTGGGGTGATAGTATGATGCAGGGAGCTGGATGTAACGAAGCATATATATACTCTGATAATGGTATTGAAGACATATCTTACTTTACAACTCCATCTGCTCTGCAATATTTTACATCAATCAATACCTACAACTTTGGTGTAGGTGGTGAGAGTTCATATCAGATTTCTTTACGTGCGGGCGGAATTCCAATATACACTGACCGTGATATCTATATAACCGACCACTCATTAGCTTATGTAAAATTTGTTAATGAAAATGAAGAAACAATCGATATGGATGACTACAGCGGATATGGATATGAAGATAACACATATCCAGACACAGTATATATTAATGATGTTTTATGTTATGTCGAAAGAGCCGATGAAGGCTTATATATTTCTATATGTTCTGATGCAGACTGTGATTCTGTAACTGAAATGTATATTAACGCATGGACAAGGGTTATTCCTAAGGCAGCTTATGATCACCGCAATGATATTCTTATTCTTGAGATGGGAAGTAATGGTGGCTGGGAGAATGATTATGATGAACTTATAAAACAATATCAGAATATAATTGATAACAGCTATTATGCTGATTATATAATTGTTGGTGATACTGATAATCCTGGAGAATCAGCTGACATATATCAGGATGTATACGATAATAATGGTAATTATGCAGGACTTCATGCAACATTATGGGAACAAGCTCTGTATGATGCATTTGGAGAACATTTCCTTAACACAAGACTTTATCTTATGGAAAATGCACTATCTGACTGTGGACTTACACCAACCGAAAATGATATAATTGATATACAGACAGGCAATCTTCCTGAACAGATTCGTGCTGATTTCACACATTTTAACTCTTATGGATATTATTCCAAAGCCAAAGCTATATACTTAAAGGGTATAGAACTTGGCTACTGGAATTAATATTATTCGACTGGAGGATTATATATGAGAATATTATTAGTTGAAGATGACCGCTCATTATCAAGGGCAGTTTCAACTATATTACAGAAGAATAATTATTCTGTTGACTGCGTTGAAAATGGTCAGACGGCCCTTGATTATCTAGAAAAAGATATATATGATGCTGTAATTATGGATATTATGATGCCGGTAATGGATGGAATTACAGCTTTAAAGAATTTAAGAAAACGCGGCAGCAACATTCCGGTTCTTATGCTTACTGCAAAGACTGAAATAGATGATAAAGTAGAAGGGCTTGATAATGGTGCTAACGATTATCTTACCAAACCATTTGACACAAGAGAACTGCTTGCAAGAATCCGTGTACTTACACGCTCTGAAAAACAACAGGATAATGTTATTACACTTGGAAATATTTCGCTGAACACAACTACATGTGAATTATCTTCTCTTTCAGGTTCATTTCTTCTTACTAATAAGGAATATCAGATGATGCTGATGTTCATGAATAATAAAACTCAGGTTATTTCGGCAGAACATTTTATGGAGAAAATCTGGGACAGTGAATCTGATTCTGATATCAGCACCGTATGGACTTATATATCTTATCTCAGGAGAAAACTTGAAGCTTTAAAGTCTGATTATTCTATTGCTACAAGAAGAAATATGGGATATTATTTAAAAAATAACAACTAATATAAAGAAGGTATATAATGTCAAAAAATAATAAAGCATCTAATTATAATGAGAAAATGCTTACCCGCTTAAGAATACAATTTATTGTTCTTTCAATGGCAGTTGTAATAATTATGCAGGGATTTATAGTGTATACAAGTGTCAGAAACACATACAATAAGATGGTCGCTAAATCCGACCATCTTGTTTCATCTATATATATTAATATTTTAGATAAGAAGCCAATTAAAGCAGATGCCAGGTATTTCTATATTACATTTGGTAAAGATAACCGCCCCAGAACCATTAATATCGATAACATATCTGATATTTCTGAATATGAGGCTTTGAAAATATATCATGAAGCATATGAAACTGGCGAACTTGATGGATTTTACAATGGTTACAGATATTGCATATATGAAAAAGAGAAACGTACAATTGCTGTATTCGTGCTTCGAAGTAATATGATAGATGATGTTAAGAAAACAGCTGTTTCTCTTATAGAATCATCATGTGTAGGTATTGCAGTTATGCTCCTGATTCTTATATTTACTTCAAAGCTTATCGTCATGCCTATTGCAAAAGCACACCGCAAGCAGAAAGAATTCATAACCTCTGCAAGTCATGAGCTGAAGACTCCGATTACAGTAATAAGAGCTGATGCTGATATATTACAGATGGATAATCCTGATAATGAATGGATTGAAGATATAAAGAAGCAAGCAGAAAATCTTACAGCTATGACTAACAGTCTTGTATCACTTGCAAGAATGGATGAGCGCAACGGTCATATAAAACGTATTGCTTTTCCTGTTTCTGACCTTGCAGAAGAAGCTGTGCACTCTTATAACGCACTTGCACTTGATTCAGGTAAACACTTTACCTATGATATTACACCTGATCTTACATGCTGTGGTGACGCATCATCAGTATGGCAGTTATTTACAATTCTTCTTGATAATGCATTTAAATATTCATCAGTTAAAGGTAACATAGACTTTAAATTATCTTTCTCAGGAAACTATATTGTTTTAATCGTAAGCAATGATGTTGATAATATTGATAAGAATCTTACTGACAGAATGTTTGACAGATTCTACAGGGCTGATTCAACATCCGCTAAGATAACCGGCTATGGCCTTGGTCTTTCGATTGCAAAGGCTATTGTTTCCGAGCATAAAGGAAGTATTAAAGCTAAAATGGATGGTCCTCACAGAATTATTATTAATGCACAGCTTCATATTAAATAACACATATTGACCCAATATGTTATAATGAAAAAGAATTTAGTGTAATGCTGAATTCTTTTTTTGTAGAGTGGAAAATTAACATGAGGGGAGAAATATTCTATGGAACCAGATTACAATAACAACTATCATAACAGCTATCAAAGCGAGTTTAAGCCCAATGGATTTGATGACCTTCATCTTGATGATGAAGTATACGAGATTAAATCTGACAGAATTAATCCTGAAGATTTTTATCAACACAGTCAAAAGAAACGATATTCAGAAGTCAGTCTTAGAAACATGCCTGTTGTGCTTATTATAATCCTTGCCAATCTGCTTGCAGGCATTATGTGCATAATAGCAGGCAGTGATCATTTTGAAACAGGTGGACTTAATTACCAGTATATTCATAATAATAAAGAATATATAAGGCTTCTGACTTATATGTTCCTGCATGCTAATTTGCCACATTTTATTAATAATATGGTTGCTCTGTATCTGTTCGGTTCTAGACTTGAACCCCGTGTCGGTTCTCTTCGTACTGCAATTATATATTTCGGTTCAGGACTTGCATCAGGCCTTGTATCTGTATATGTATCACACCTTATCAATCCCGATGTAATCCGCTTTGCTGCAGGTGCATCAGGTGCAATATTCGGTGTAATGTGTGCAACACTTTTTACTAATTTCAGTTCAAAAACTGATTCCAATAAGACAACTGTAATCGTATCTATTGCGTTAATTGTTGTATATGCTCTTATATCTAATGGTGCAAATGTAGATATCCTCGGTCATCTCGGTGGTGGGATAGCAGGTGGTATTCTTGTATTCATTCTGTACCATGACAGTTTAGATGGTGCATTTTCAGGAACAGTTTCAACACTTCTTGCTGTCATACTCACATTAATAATATGTTTTATCGGTGTGACACGCGCAGGCATTGGTACTAAAGCCAGCGCAATGCAGGATTCAAGAATCGATACAGTAAAAGAACAGCAGATATTTCAGGATGAATCTATAACCTTTGGTCAATGTCTGGATAACAAATGTACAGACCCCGAATGGACTATTTTCAGTTCTACTGATAATAAAAAGGTTGTAGAATTCAACGGTAAAGTAGTATATAATAACACGAATTCTTCATTGAAGATTCAATTCACATATGATGAATCCATTAGTTACTGGACAATTAACTACATGGGACTAAATGGTACTGCAATGGATAGTAATGGTGCAGCTCTGCTTCTTAATTATCTGTGCAGCGATTATTTAAATTAGGAGGCGATGTACATGTCTAAGCTGTTTAATTCTGATGACGATGATTTTGGATATCTTGATGATTCTATTCATATTAACTGGAAGAAATTACTGCCTGCAATCATAATTGTTGCAGCAGCAGTAATTGCATTAATAATTGTACTTATTGTTTCTTTCGGTCATAGATGGAAAAAAGTACCTGCAAATGCATCTTCAACCGAAGAAACTTCGTCTGTCAGTGAAACAGATACCGACGGCAATAATACTTTAAGCGATAAAGATGAGAAAGAACAGGATCCGCAGTATTCCGACAATGATGGAGCGATGAATCAGTCAGCCGGTAATGGTGCTTCTGTAATTCTTTCTAACAGCACTAATGAAACATCAGATACAACCATTGGCGTAGACGTTTCTAAATTTCAGGGAACTATCGACTGGGCACAGGCTGCTTCATCAGGTGTTGATTTTGCAATGATAAGAGTTGGCTACAGAGCGCAGAAAACAGGTGTTATCTATGCTGACACCAATGCAAAATACAACATGCAGCAGGCTGCAGCCAACGGAATTAAAGTTGGTGTATACTTCTTCTCATCAGCAGTTAATGAAGCTGAAGCTATTGAAGAAGCAGACTGGGTTGCTGATTTCATAGCAGACTACAGTATAACTTACCCTGTAGCATTTGACTGTGAAGGCTTCAACACATCTGAAAGCAGGCAGAAGAGCATGACTAAGGCTGAAAGAACTGACGTAGCTGTTGCATTTTTACAGGAAATATATGATAAAGGCTATACACCTATGTTCTATGCCGCTTGCTCTGAACTTACCAATAACAGCCAGTGGAACATTGCCAGTCTTGAAAAATCATTTAAGATATGGGTTGCACAATATCCGTCAGCGCCTTATCCAGAGACTCCATCCACATCATATACAGGAACATACAGCATGTGGCAGTATACTAATCAGGGCAGGGTAGCAGGAATTGGTACAAATGTTGATATTAACGTTGCTTATTTCGGTTATTCAGAAAGTAACGGCTCTCTAAGCGGTGAAACTGCAGCTGCCGCATCGCCAGATGTAGAAGCAGGCATGGTATTCACCTCTGTTAATGATACTGTTACTGCCAAAGATGAAGTAAGGCTTCGTGACAAGCCTAGTCAGGATACAGACGCAGAAGTAATTGCAACACTTGTCAATGGTGAAACAATTACACGGACTGGAACAAGCAGCAGCGGCTGGTCAAGACTTGTATACAATGGACAGACTGTATACGCTGTTACAAGTTACTTGACAACAGACCTTACACCTAAGGCAACTGAAAGTCCCACAACCGGGTTTAACACGAAATTCACAGACTGTAACGATACTGTAACTCCTAAGGAAGAGGTTAATCTTAGGAATAAGCCTAGTGTGACAGATGCAGATTCTGTTGTTGTTGCAACTGCTAAAAAAGGCGAGTTTTTTACGAGAACCGGTTATAATACAGAGGTTGGCTGGTCAAGGGTTGTATATAACGGTCAGACACTTTACTGTGTTACAAGCCTGCTTTCTATCCAATAAATTTAAAATGTCAGGAGAATTATTGTGAGTATTATAATCACTGATTTATGCAAAACCTTTGATGACAATGAAGTTCTTAAAAATGTTAATATAACCCTTAAAGATAATTCTATATACTGTCTTATGGGATCATCAGGTATAGGAAAAACTACAATTTTAAGAATTCTAATGGGACTCGAACATGCTGATTCCGGCAGTGTATCCGGTATAGATACTAAAAGCATATCTTGTATGTTTCAGGAGGACAGGCTTATTCCTTACCTTTCTGCAATAGACAATGTCAGAATAGTGCTTCATGGAAAAAACAATAGGGATGAAATCCGTAATAATCTGTTATCAATTCTTCCAGATGATAGTCTTGATATTCCTGTAAGTTCATTATCCGGTGGAATGAAAAGAAGAGTTGCACTTGCAAGAGCATTATCATATCCCGGGAAACTTATAATACTTGATGAACCATTCACAGGTTTAGATAAGGATACTAAGTTAAATGTAATAGACTATATATTAAAAATGCGTAATAACCGTACTTTGCTTATTGCAACTCATGGAACTGATGATGCCAATCTGTTAGGGGCTGAAATAATAAAGCTTAATAAAAATATTAATTAAACTATTAAAGGGAGACTGTCTTATGACAATCTCCCTTATTAATTAATATTATGTGACTACATTTCTTCGATAATCTTTCTTGCAACATATACGCCACTGGCAGAAGCATGTGATAATGAATGTGTAACGCCGCTTCCGTCACCAATTATGTATAAGCCCTTATATCTTGTCTCAAGATTGTTGTCAATCTCAACTTCCATGTTATAAAACTTAACCTCAACACCATACAGAAGTGTATCATCATTGGCAGTTCCCGGTGCAATCTTATCAAGTGCATAAATCATCTCTATAATTCCATCAAGAATTCTCTTTGGAAGTACAAGACTTAAATCACCCGGAGTAGCAGCAAGAGTAGGCTTTACAAGTCCCTCCTCAATTCGCTTTTCTGTACTTCTTCTTCCTCTCATAAGGTCGCCGAATCTCTGGACAATAACCCCGCCTCCAAGCATGTTGGAAAGTCTTGCAATACTTTCACCGTATCCGTTGCTGTCCTTGAACGGCTCTGAAAAATGCTTTGCAACAAGAAGCGCAAAGTTGGTGTTCTCTGTCTGCTTCTCAGCACCTTCATAGCTGTGTCCGTTAACTGTTACAATTCCGTTAGTGTTCTCATTAACTACGATTCCATTAGGATTCATACAAAAAGTTCTTACAAGGTCCTCAAATTTCTCTGTTCGATATACAATCTTGCTTTCGTACAGTTCATCTGTAAGATGTGCAAATATAACTGCAGGAAGCTCAACCCGCACACCGATATCCACACGGTTAGACTTTGTTGGAATCTCAAGCTTCTGACAGACATTTTCAATCCATTTGCTTCCGCTTCGACCAACGGAAACAATACATTTGTCACAGTCCATGTACTCGTCCTTATAGAATACTCTGTAGCCGCCATCAATCACCTCAATATTGCTTACAGGAGTATTAAAATAGAAGTCTATATGGTCCTTCATCTCATTATACATGTTCTCAAGAACAATATAGTTAATGTCTGTTCCAAGATGTCTTACTGACGCATCAAGAAGCTTTAACTTGTTCTGCATGCATAAAGTCTTGAACTTAGTGCCTGCTGTCGAATACATGTGAGTCTCTTCACCACCATGTGATGTATTAATTGTGTCAACATACTTCATCAGGTCGATTGCCTGATCCCTGCCGATATACTCATAAAGAGTTCCACCGAAATCATTAGTTATATTATATTTACCATCTGAAAATGCACCAGCACCACCAAATCCGTTCATAATCGCACATGTTGGACATTTGATACATGATTTAACTTTTTTACCATCTATAGGACATTTTCTCTTCTCTAATGTGTTGCCTTCTTCGAACACAGCCACTCTGGTTTCGGGTGACTTCTTCATAAGCTCGTACGCAGAAAAGATTCCGCCTGGTCCAGCTCCAATAATAATTACATCGTATTCCATACATTATCCTCCTACGGGAAATTTCTTAGAATATTATATCATAGAATTGTGGTTATGTGGTATAGTGTAGGTATTAATTAGAGTATTTAGCATCAGACTACTTATTGATGAGCAAGGTATTATCATCAAGGCTAATGAAAAGGGAAGCCCCAGCGGTAATACCCAATGATGGGAAACAGACTCCGATGAAAGGGCATTCTGTATTTATTGCACAGCATGCAACAGCTACCTGCTGCAGGGAATGCATAAGAAAGTGGCATAAGATGAAGCCTGGTGTAGAGCTAACGCAGATTCAGCAGGATTATCTTGTTGATGTAATAATGAAATGGATAAAAAAGGAATACAACGATTTTAAAAATCAGTAATTCATTAGGCAATTTGAGAAAACTTAAGTGTAAAATTTCCTAGGGAAGATAACCATGAGTATTTAATTGACAAGCTGTGAATGATTTGATATCATTGCACAGTAAATTAATAAGACAGTTCGTTTGTACCATCCTGTCTCTAAATAAAACCAGGACTATTATTTTTATAATTCATAATTGGAAATTTTTAGGGAAATAATCTATTAAGGCACGGGTACAGATGTATCCGTGTTTTTTTAATGCAATATAAGCAAATGGAGAAAAGATTTATGTATATTTTAAAAACAGAGGCTAGTTTTGATTCGGCACATTTTCTTGCAGGATACAATGGAAAATGCAGCAATCTTCATGGACATAGATGGAAGATTGTTCTTGAAGTTCAAACTGAGGAACTAAAGGAAGATGTTCAGCATAAGGGTATGTATGTTGATTTTGGAGAACTGAAAAAAGATTTAAGAAACATAGCAGATTCAATGGATCATGCATTAATTATAGAAAGAAATTCATTGAAGGAAACTACATTTGAAGCTTTAAAAAGCGAGAATTTCAAAATTATTGAACTTGATTTCCGACCGACAGCGGAGAATATGGCCAAGTATTTTTATGAAAAAATAAAAATACTTGGATACAACATGAGAGCTGTAACTGTATATGAAACTCCTGCTAATAGTGCAACTTATATGGAATGATTTTTAATCTGAAAGGATTTATATATGAGTAAATATGAAGTAGTTGAAAAATTTGTAAGTATTAATGGTGAAGGAACTAAAGCCGGGCAGCTAGCGGTTTTTATACGCTTTAAGGGCTGTAATCTTAACTGTAAATACTGCGATACCAAATGGGCTAATGAGCAGGAGACACATTCTCAACCAATGACAGAAAAAGAAATTCTTGATTATGTTTTATCGACAGGTGTAAAAAATGTCACTCTTACTGGTGGTGAACCACTGCTAAGAGAAGATATTGAAAATGTTATAACAGTTCTTGCAGAAAACAATCTGAACATTGAAATAGAGACTAACGGCAGTGTCTATCTTGATAAAATCCGTAAGCTTCACAAAGAGAATGTAACTTTTACAATGGATTATAAGCTTTCATGCAGTGGTATGGAAGCGGCCATGAATCTGGATAATTTTGATATTTTAAATAGCAATGATACTGTCAAATTTGTAGCAGGTTGTCGAGAGGATCTTATAAAGGCAAAACAAATTATAGAAAAATATAATCTGTATGGAAAATGTAACCTTTATATAAGTCCGGTATTTGGAATGATAGAACCTGAGGAAATTGTTAATTTTATGAAAGAGAATGTAATGAATGATGTTAATATGCAGATTCAGTTACATAAAATTATATGGTCACCAGACAAAAAAGGAGTCTGACATGGAAAAACATAAGAAAATAGACACTAAGGCAATTGAATATCATATAGCTGGTATTCTTAAGGCTCTGGGTGATAACCCTGAACGGGAGGGCTTAAAAGATACACCTAAAAGAGTTGCAAAAATGTATGAAGAAGTTTTTGATGGAATGAATTATACAAATGAAGAAATTGCGGATATGTTTAACAAAACATTTGCACTGGATATGGATGAAGAAGAGTCTGAACAAATAGAATGTAAATGTAAGAGTGGAACTTCCAATATGGTAGTGGTAAAAGATATAGATATTTTCAGTTATTGTGAGCATCATCTTGCTCTTATGTATGATATGAAGGTAACAGTTGCTTATATTCCAAATGGAAGAGTAATAGGTCTTAGTAAGATAGCAAGAATAGCAGATATGGTATCTAAAAGACTGCAGCTTCAAGAAAGAATAGGAAGTGATATTGCTGATATTATGCAGATGATTACTGGTGCCAAAGATATAGCAGTATTTATTGAAGGATGTCATAGCTGCATGACCGCAAGAGGAATTAAAAAAGCTAACACAAAAACATATACACAAACATTAAGAGGGAGATTTAACAATGAAAGCAATGGTTTTGTTCAGTGGTGGAATAGATAGTACAACATGCCTTGGTATGGCAGTAGAAAAATATGGTCCAGAAAATGTTATTGCGTTATCAATATCATATGGGCAGAAACATACAAAAGAGATAGAAGCGTCAGATAAAATAGTAAAATACTATAATGTAGAACATATTTATCTTGACCTTGCAAAAATATTTCAATATAGTGATTGTTCATTATTATCACATTCTGATAAGGAAATACCTAAAGAATCATATGATGAGCAGATTAAGAGCACAAATGGTTCTCCTGTTTCAACATATGTTCCATTTAGAAATGGGTTATTTTTATCAAGTGCTGCCAGTATAGCAATTTCAAAAGGCTGCAGTGAGATATATTATGGGGCACATGCGGATGATGCGGCAGGAAGTGCATATCCTGACTGCAGCAGTGATTTTAATAATGCAATAAATGAGGCTATATATCTTGGAAGTGGAAAGCAGATTAAGGTTGTAGCACCATTTATCAATGCAACAAAGGATCAGGTTGTAAAAAAGGGGCTTGAGCTAAATGTACCTTATAAGTACACATGGAGCTGCTATGAAGGCAGCGAAAAACCTTGTGGAAAGTGTGGAACATGTATAGATAGAGCCAGAGCATTTGAGTTAAACGGAATTAATGATCCAGCTATGGAATAAAAAGGAGAAAATTATGACTGGAAGAAGTAAAGAAGAAACAGCAGATATAACATTATTGGGAAATCAGAAAACACAATATCCAAGTGATTATGCACCGGAGATGTTAGAGACTTTTGAGAATAAACATCAGGGTAATGATTATTTTGTAAAATTTAATTGCCCAGAATTTACAAGTTTGTGTCCTATAACAGGGCAGCCAGATTTTGCAACTGTTACAATATCATATGTACCAAACATTAAAATGGTGGAAAGTAAATCATTAAAATTATATTTATTCAGTTTCAGAAATCATGGTGATTTTCATGAAGACTGTATGAATATTATCATGAAAGATTTGATAAAACTTATGGATCCAAAATACATAGAGGTATGGGGAAAATTTACTCCTAGAGGTGGAATATCAATAGATCCTTACTGTAATTATGGAAAACCTGGAACAAAATGGGAGGAGATAGCATTCAACAGAATGGCAAACCATGATATGTATCCAGAAAAGGTCGATAATAGATAATAATAGATAAAATAACGCCGATAAATCCTGATTTATCGGCGTTTTACAGTTATTCAAATAAGTGCCTAAATAGGTCTTTAATTTCGTCTGGAAAATCCTTGAAATCATCTTCTTTCACTTAAAAATTGCTCGTTACAGTAGTAAAGTACACATTTTAATCACTTCGCTAAATTGCAGTTTAACGAAGTGATTACGTGATGATAATATAGAGTGCCACGGCAATCCTCTTAATCTGGCCTCTCCATCTTTTAATACTATCAACATGAAGCCATGTATACTGCTAAGAAAGGCGGTAAGGACAGATATTTTGTGAATAAATTCATTGAAGAATAAGAAGTTAATGCCGCCAGTCAGGATTATTTCCTAATTGGCGGCATTATAAAATGCCATTATACAATTATGTCAACATGCATGTCAGCCATCGCAAAATCTTTCTTAAGCTTTCGGCTAACTTTCTTAATTTCTGTACTGTATTCTTTCTTTCGATTATCTTTTTCAGATGTTTTATCAGTAGCTTTTATATCTGCGGTATCTGTATTTTTAATATCACAAATCTGATTATTATCATCAGTTATAGTATCTGCTTTATCCTGTGTATTTTCAGAGGCGTCAGTAAGTTCAGCATTATCAGCCTTCTCGCTGTCTGTTATCTCATCTGATATATCATTATCTGCTGCATCCTGTTCTTTCTTTTCTTCATCAGTTGGCATACTCTGATAATCTGCGGATTTGACAAACTCAAGATGTGCAGCCTCAATGTTGTTAGTCTTTGCAAGTATTTCCTGAGCTTTCGCTAACTTGGCACTTTTAGGTATTGCCGGGTCATTGACTATACTGCTTAATGAACTCTCCAGTTCTCCAAGCTTCTGCAGCTTTACACGGTCAACCTCTTCTTTAGTTTTGCATTGTCTCAGTTTTTCCTTATAGCTTTCTTTTTCTTCTTTAGTTTCACGATATTTCTTTAAAGCAACAGGATCATTCTTTTCAAGATAAGATATTTCCTCCGGCGAAAGACTCCCACCTGACATAATCTTATTATCTATTTTCTGGCGCTTCTCTGCTTCCCGATTATGTTCTAACCGTTCCTGAAAATCAGCAATCATAAACTGTTCAGATGTCCATGTAGAGCGTTCATTTAACTCCTGCTTAGATAAAACATTGCCAGATTCCTTTTTCTGCATCCACTTGTTGTTAAGCATCTGCAATTGTATGGTACTTGCTATTGTTCCTGATAATATCACTAGGCACACCCCCTGACATTATACAGAAAAATCAACATTCTGACCCACATTCTTCTCCTGTGGAGTTCTTACTGTATCACTTAAGAAAAGCTGCTCCTGATTTTTTATCTTTTCAAGAAGTTCTTCTATTGATGAAGCTGTCACTGTTACAGTCTCCGTATCGTCAGTATCATCGACATCTCCGGTTTCTTTGCGTTTCTTTTCCAGCCGCTCCTCATTCTTTTTCTTTTCTGCCTTCTTCTCGGCTGTCTTCTTAGCTTCTTTCTTTTCTGCAGCCTTTTTCTCAATGCGCTCCTTCTGTGCAGCACTTGACTTTTCAAGCACAGCAAAATATGATGCTGTACCATTATCATTAACCTGCATTCCAAAGCCCTTTACACTAGTTCCTGTTGCTGAAAGACTGCTTGCAAGCTGTGAGATTCCACTTGCAGCATTTGCAATAATTCCTTCATACTGTTTTCTGTAATTCTCATCAGAAGCCATTCTTTCAATCTTATCCTCATCAATAAGGACAACCATATTATTGGAATTAGCATAACCTGCCGCATTAGCCTTGGCATTCTCTTTCTGATCCTCACTTACAAGAATAAAATTCATATTAGAGTACTTTTTCTTTAATTGTTCATAATATTTGCTTGCTTTCTCGCTTAACTGGGGATTACCGATAGTCTGACCACTGACTTTCTTCTTTCCGCTTGTCTCATCGGTCTTAGTTGTCTCTGACTTAGAATAAACAGCCGCTGTATCTGCATACGAACCGGCTATCTGGGAAAAATTCCCTGAATATACACTACTCATAATTCATTCCTCCTTGAACGAAAATTTATTGGATAAAGTCTTCCTTGACTTTTCTAATTATTATATCGACACATTTACAAAAAAAATAATCGCATCACAAAAAAATGATACGATTACTTTGATTTTAATTAATTTCTTTCTTCTCTCTTCTTATAAAAAGACAGACACATATGACAACAAAAACAACAGTTGCAGCTATTAGTATTGGCAATACCGGAATCGGACAGACAGATGCCCTTATAAGTTTAAGTCCCTGATAAAGTGTAAATACACCAAATATCGAGAATATTGCGAATGCAAGTGTATTAAGCAGTCCGTCCGGAGTCTTGCTCTTTAACAGATATCCAACTAACATACCAAGAATGTCAGCTGCAAAAAGTCCGAGCGAACATCCTATCCATACAACAAGAGCTGCACTCATACCTTCATTAGCACCAAATGTTATGGCTGTAAGCTGTGTCTTATCACCAAGCTCTGCAATGAAAAATGTACAGAAAACTGCAAGTGGTGCAAACTTAATCTTTGATTTGCCGCTGCCTTCTTCTTCGTCATCATCATCCACGGCAATTGTTGATGCAGCAAAATAAAGAAATGCAAGTGCTGCAATAGTCTTTATAAGCCAGTCAGGAATGAATTCACTGACAAGCCCACCTGCTAAAACAGCAAGTCCGTTAAGTACAAGAATTGCTGCAGCAGTTCCTAATATAATATCTCTTAACTTATATTTAGAAGTAAGAGCAATAAGCATGAGCTGGGTTTTATCGCCCATCTCAGCTATAAATTCAGTAAAAAACACTTTTAAAAACAACAACATTGGTATGTTACCTCATTTATCTTATTATGATATAAACTGCATATATCAAATAAAGTGCAACCATTGAAAAACCTTCGATTCTTCCGATTTTCTTCCTTGTTCCGGCAAATATCCATACACATATTGTAAATACAATAAGCACACACAAATCTATAATATTTTCTGTAATTATGCTGATTGGGCTGATTGCTGATGCAATACCAAGTACCATAAGTATGTTAAATACATTTGAACCAATCGCATTACCAAGTGCCATATCGACTTCGTTCTTTCTGGCTGCAACTATTGAAGTTACAAGTTCCGGAAGAGATGTTCCTATTGAAACAATTGTAAGTCCTATAAGTGTCTGGCTCATTCCAAGGTCACTAGCTATCCTTGAGGCAGCGTCTACGGTAATATCTCCGCCTACTGCAATCGCAGCCGCACCGCCAATAATAAACAGAATACTAAGCGGAACTGAAATCAACTTAATATCTTCATCAGAACCGCCCTCAATCTCGATTTTTTTGCCTTCTTTGCTTGCCTTTAGTGCAATCTTAATCATGTAAAAAATGTATCCTGCAAATGCACCGATAAATATTACACCATCAAAATGTCCAAGCATCATTCCTGACTTATCACCAACCCCAAGGATTCCTAAAATCAATAAAAGTCCTGCACAGATAAGTGAAAATGGGATATCTCTTTTTATTGTTTCTTTTGCAACATTTACTGTTGCAATCATTGCACACACGCCAATAACAACCATCAGGTTAAATATATTAGAACCGACTACATTACTTACTGCAAGCTCATTGTTGCCTGTAATTGATGCAGATACACTGACCGCCGTTTCTGGAAGCGATGTTCCCATTGCAACAATTGTAAGTCCAATAATAATAGACGGAACATGTAGTCTCTTTGCTACACTTGAACTTCCTTCCACAAAAAAGTCTGCACCTTTAATAAGCAGCACAAATCCAATAATCAGGAACACAATTACAAGCGCAAATGGCGCGTTATTAATAAAATTACCCATATAAATCTCCTTATTTTTCTTTTTCCGAGGAGTATAAAAAAACTCATGTATATCAACCAGATTCAGTGATATTGCACACTGAAAATAATTGATATACATGAGTCTCATTATTTAAGGTTTGCCAGATTATACTCTCTATTATAATCAGAATGTTGACAAATCACACTTACGCGCTAACTACTCCCTCATGGAATATTAAGTTACTTGATAAATAATATCAAATATAATTATGTGTGTCAACGGATTATTTTTCTAATCTGACTTTTTCCCCATAGCATAATCTCCTTTTTATTTTGTTTCAAATGTATTCATAATTGCATCAACTTCTGTCTGGATTTCTTTCTTTAATGCGTCTGACTGAGAATCATCTGTTATTATTCCATATATCGTAAATGATGATCTTGGTGTGCTAGAAAGATATCCGTATATATAACACTCTTTGTTATTAGCTGCTCCTGTTGTTTTAGCTGTGTATCTATATGCGTCATGTCCATTTACTTTACATGTCTCTTTCTTTACACATTCAACTTTTACATCCTTTAATAGATCTTGTTTTCCAAATTGTACATAACGTGAAGTTCCTAAACGATGCAATAAATTATCAAATACATCATCAAATGAATTGCTGTTTAATTCATTTTCATATCCACCATCAATTACAATAAAATATGGATTTGAATCAGTTTTATATAAATACTCTCCACCACCGCTTGTTCTAGAACTAAAATATTTAGGACATCTTACACTTCCTTTGGGGTCAATACTATATCTAATCCAATCCGAAGTATCATTTTTTGTTTCATCTTTCTTAATCTCCGTAGATTCATTTACAACTTGATTTTCACTTGTAATTGTAGTTGTAGCATTATCTGTTTTGCCATCACTTTTCCCACATCCAATAAGACTTGCTCCCATTGCAAACATCATCATACCTAATAAAACTTGTTTTCTCATTATCCTTTATCCCCTCTTATTAATTTAAGCAGATATTTAAACTGCTCTGCTGATTAAGAATATACCGCCCCCCCGTTTTGTCAAGTTTCAATATATAAGATTGTTTTACCTATTAATCAGCTTACTCTCAAAAACTCCTCTCTTTCTTTGTCGTCACATCGCCTTTAAGATACAGTTTTCCTCACTTTTCTTCGTTCTGATATACAATCATTTAAGATATGCCAAATCCTGCTTTTCTAATATGACTTTTTACCCATAGCATACTTTCCTTTTTATTTGTCGTGCGTCAAATAATAATGCTTTAAATCACTATAAAAATACAAAAACCTACTAACACGCTTATATTACAAATCGTTAGTAGGTCTTATACTATTTTTATTCAAATAGATTCATTCCAAGTCTCTTAAATATATTCTTATCAACTATTTTGTTTCAAATGTATTCATAATTGCATCAACTTCTGTCTGAATTTCTTTCTTTAATGCGTCTGACTGTAATTGTGACTCATCTGTTATTATCCCATAAATTGTAAATGATGATTTTGGTGTGCTAGAAAGATATCCATATATATAACACTCTTTGTTATTAGCTGCTCCTGTTGTTTTAGCTGTGTATCTATATGCGTCATGTCCATTTACTTTACATGTCTCTTTCTTTACACATTCAACTTTTACATCCTTTAATAGATCTTGTTTTCCAAATTGTACATAACGTGAAGTTCCTAAACGATGCAATAAATTATCAAATACATCATCAAATGAATTGCTGTTTAATTCATTTTCATATCCACCATCAATTACAATAAAATATGGATTTGAATCAGTTTTATATAAATACTCTCCACCACCGCTTGTTCTAGAACTAAAATATTTAGGACATCTTACACTTCCTTTGGGGTCAATACTATATCTAATCCAATCCGAAGTATCATTTTTTGTTTCATCTTTCTTAATCTCCGTAGATTCATTTACAACTTGATTTTCACTTGTAATTGTAGTTGTAGCATTATCTGTTTTGCCATCACTTTTCCCACATCCAATAAGACTTGCTCCCATTGCAAACATCATCATACCTAATAAAACTTGTTTTCTCATTATCCTTTATCCCCTCTTATTAATTTAAGCAGATATTTAAACTACTCTGCTGATTAAGAATATACCGCCCCCCCGTTTTGTCAAGTTTCAATATATAGATGATACAAACAAAAATAACTTGTGAATAATTTGCTTTCTATCGCACTGGCTCGGGATTTTGGACTTCAGATTGCTTTATTACTGACTTTGCATAACTTCAAAGTCCAATCATTCATGTCTAGCTAAGACTTTTGGACTTCTACATGCCTTTCCACCGCCTCAACGTCCAATCTGGCAGGCTTCGGCTTCCTATCATGCTTCTCTAACAAATACAAAGACCTACTAACGCGCTCATATAAAATTCGTTAGTAGGTCGTTTATCTGAATAACGCTAAAATTATAATACATTACTTAATTCTTATGAAATCTCTTTTCTTCCTCATAAGCAGGCTCACATGTAAGGTTCATTCCAAGTCTCTTAAATGTATCTTTATCAACAGATGAAAGGATTACTGTTGAGTGAACATCACAGCCATAAAGCTTAGGAATCTGCTTTAATGCCTTATCAGCTAAAGGATTGGCTACAACTGAAGATGAGAGTGCAATAAGAATCTCATCAGTATGAAGTCTTGGATTCCTGCTGCCAAGATAGTTAGTCTTTAAAGTCTGGATTGGACTGATTGACTCAGGTGATAACAGGTCAACTGAATCATCTATTCCAGCAAGCTGCTTTAATGCATTAAGCAATGCTGATGACGCAGCACCTAACAAATCACCTGTTTTTCCGGTAACAATAGTTCCATCTTCCAACTCAATTGCAACCGCCGGTTTGTCACCGCTTTTTGCTGACTTTTCAAGTGCAGCATTAACAACAGGTCTTGAAGATGGTGTGATTCCTGCCTGATTCATTAAAAGCTCAATCTTATATATTTCCTGACTGTTTACACCAGTTCTCTTCTGGTCGCATAAACATTTGTAATATCTTCTGATAATCTCCATATCAGAAGCATAACGGCATGCCTCATCATCAACAATACAGTTACCCGCCATATTAACTCCCATGTCTGTTGGTGACTTGTATGGACTCTCTCCTGCAATAAGCTCGAACATAGCATTAAGTACAGGGAATATCTCAATATCTCTGTTATAATTAACTGTTGTCTTTCCATATGCTTCAAGATGGAAAGGATCAATCATGTTGACATCATTAAGGTCTGCTGTCGCTGCCTCATAAGCGAGATTTACAGGGTGCTTAAGTGGAATATTCCAGATTGGGAATGTCTCAAACTTGGCATATCCAGCCTTAACTCCATGCTTATATTCATGGTAAAGCTGAGAAAGGCATGTAGCCATCTTTCCACTTCCCGGCCCCGGTGCAGTAACAACTACAAGTGGTCTGCTTGTCTCGATAAATTCATTCTTTCCGTAGCCTTCATCACTTACAATCTTAGCAACATCATTAGGATAGCCTGCTATCTTATAATGCTTGAAATTCTTGATTCCATGTGCATCCAGAACCTTAATAAAATTATCAACATCAGGCTGCTGGAAATACTTGGTAATGCATACGCTTCCAACAAAAAGTCCGTATTCTGTAAATGCATCTATAAGTCTTAATACTTCCTGATCATAAGTAATTCCATAATCACCACGAATCTTATTGCTTGCAATATCTTCTGCACTTATTGCAATAACAACCTCTGCCTGGTCCTTTAACTGTAAAAGCATCTGAAGCTTTGAATCCGGCTTAAATCCAGGGAGAACTCTTGATGCATGATAATCATCAAACAGCTTTCCGCCAAATTCAAGATATAACTTATTGTCAAATTTGGCAATTCTCTCCTTAATATGTTCAGACTGCATTTTTAAATATTTGTCGTTATCAAATCCTATCTTCATAATCTTATTCCTTTAAGTAAAATTCTTTAATAAAATTAACATAAATCACAAAATTTATCCAGTTCTTTAGTGACAATATTTTTCGTTTTGAACTTCGGATTATTGTACAATCTGCCACGCGCCATGACTAAATCTACATTACGAAGTGCCCTGAGGTCATCAAGCGGGTTATTCTTAGTCACAATCAGGTCAGCACATTTGCCGGCTTCAACTGAACCTGTCACATCCCCAATGCCAGCCATTACAGCGCTGTTAAGAGTTGCTGTATATAATGCAAATGCATTGCTTACACCGACATATTTGTGAAAATAATATAGTTCTCTCCAGAAATCATACTGTGTAATCCATGGACATCCCACATCATTACCAAGTACAACCGGAATATCGTTGGCAATTGCAGCTTTGGCACATTCCTTGATTCCCTCAAACACAATATTGCCATTGTACTGCTCGACCTCCGACGCATTAGATACGCTTCTGTCAAAAAGCGCATATGGCAGTGCCGGCGATAATGTTGTGCATAAAAATGCATTATTTTCCTTAAATAAATGTATTATCTCATCATCAGGCTTTGCTCCATGCTCTATTGAATCAACACCATTTTCAAGTGCAACCCTTACGCCCTCTGGCGATTCAACATGTGCCGCAACCTTATATCCAAGTGCATGTGCCTTATCACACACCGCCTTTACCATCTCAGGCTGCATCTTAAGTTCACCCGGCACACCCTTAGCCTTGGCATCAAGCACACCGCCTGTAATCATAAGCTTGATAAGGTCAACATTCTGACTCTTTGCAATATCAACCTGAACAAGTGCTTCATCTATATTGTTAGCAGCTACCGCAACAGAACCAGCCATATGCCCACCTGGTACAGAAATTCCTTCATTAGCTGCAAGTATTCTTGGTCCGTCAGCCTTGCCATTTCTGATATCATCCCTTACTCTTGTATCAAAATCAGCCAGACCTCCGACAGTTCTTATAGTAGTAACACCACTCATAAGCTCTGTCTTTGCAAAATCCTTTACAACCTTATATGTCACAGCCCTTGAAAGTGCTGTTCCCATAAGCAGCTTAACAGTCTTTTCATTATCTCTCTGCTTTTTCTGTGGCTTTCCATTGCCTGCAAGATGAACATGCATATTAATAAGCCCCGGCATAAGGTATCTGCCTTCAAGATTAATCTCCTTAAACCCATCCGGTACAGTGCTACCCTTCACAATACAGGTAATCTTATCATCTTCAACAAGCACAGAATGACCATCTAAAACTTTCATATCCTTAGTTCCATCAAGGATATGTCCATTAGTAAAAATGTATTTCATAACCCGTTGCTCCTTGCTTTCAGCATAATCTTAAGTTATTTTACCACATTTTCACCAGTAATGTCACCTGAAATAAATGCTTTCGCATTCTTTAATGTTGTTTCGCTTATTGCATCAAGTGCCTCCTCTGTAAGAAAGCCCTGATGTGAAGTTACAATAACATTCGGGAACGACAGAAGCCTTGCTGTTATTGAATGCTGCAGTATGTCATCTTCAAGATTTTCAAATACAAAATCAGACTCTTCCTCATACACATCAAGACCAACGGCGTGAAACTTCATATCCCTTATTCCTTTGATAAGCGCATCCGTGTTGACTATTGCTCCCCTTGAAGTATTAACTAATATAACACCATTTTTCATCATATCTATTGTTCTTTCATCAATCAGATGGTATGTCGTGTCATCAAGCGGACAATGAAGAGATATGAGGTCACTTTCAGAAAGCAGCCTGTCAAGCTCCACATATTCAACAAAATCAAGACTTTCATTGCGATATCGGTCATACGCAATAACCTTCATTCCAAAGCCCCTGCATATACGGCACATTGCAGCCCCAATCTTACCTGTGCCAACAATTCCCGCAGTTTTTCCATGAAGCGTTACCCCTGTAAGCCCCTGCAGACTGAAATTATTCTCTCTTACCTTAATATACGCTTTATGAATCCTTCTCTGTGCAGCAAGTGCAAGTCCCATGGCAAGCTCCGCAACAGCTTCCGGCGAATACCCTGGCACTCTCATTACAGTAATACCAAGCCTGTCAGCCGCATTAACATCAACATTGTTGTATCCTGCACACCGCATAAGTACCAGCCTTATTCCATTGTCATAAAGAATCTTCAGCACCTGTGCATCAATAACAGAATTAACAAATGCACACACAGCATCATAACCTTTACTGTACACCGCTGTTCTTGCATCAAGGTCCTCCACCATATATTCAATTGATATATCACCAAAATGTCTCAGCGCCTTGTCAAAAGACTGCCTGTCGTAACTTTTCGAATCATAAAAAATAATACGCATATATATGTCTCCTTGTGATAAAAGATACATATAATATGCGTATTTCATTCTTCAAATATACTTAAATAACCCGGCTGGACTTTATATCTCAGAGTAGGCAAGCGAAAGTCCAATTGTAATATGTCAGTCCGTCAGATTAGACTTTAAACCATAAAAAATCCAATATCACACCATCGTCACCACAGCATGCACAACAAATGCCATCCCCCACGCAATCAGACACTGCCACACAACCATTATAACAGCCCACTTTCCACCAAGCTCACGCTTTACCGAGGCAATTGCTGCGATACAAGGTGTATACAGAAGACTGAATACAAGCATTGCGGCTGCGCCGGCTGTTGAAAGTGCTGCCTGTATGCCAGTTCCGAAAAGTATCTGCATTGTTGACACGACGCTTTCCTTTGCCATAACGCCACACAGAAGGGATGTACATATTCTCCAGTCACCAAGTCCCAAAGGTGCAAATACAGGGGCTATTATTCCCGCAATAAGTGCAAGTATGCTGTCCTTTGAATCTGTAACAAGATTAAGGTGCAGATTGAAGCTTTGTAAAAACCAGACAATTACAGTCGCAACAAATATAACTGTAAATGCTCTCTGCAGGAAATCCCTAGCCTTTTCCCATAATAACTGCAAAACATTTTTCATGCCTGGAAGTCTGTAATTAGGAAGCTCCATAACAAAAGGAACAGCTTCGCCCTTGAATAATGTTCCTTTATAAAGCAATGCCACAAGAATTCCCATAATAATTCCAAAGAAATATAATGCACCCATTATAAATGCACCCTTTCCCGGGAAAAATGCACTTACAAAGAATGAATATATTGGCAGCTTGGCTGAACAGCTCATAAATGGGGTAAGAAGAATTGTCATCTTCCTGTCTCTCTCACTTGGGAGTGTTCTTGTTGCCATAACCGCAGGAACAGTACATCCAAATCCAATCAGCATAGGAACGATACTTCTTCCTGACAGACCAATCTTTCTTAACAGCTTATCCATAAAAAATGCAACTCTTGCAATATAACCACTGTCCTCCATAAGTGATAAGAAAAAAAACAGTGTAACAATAATCGGCAGGAATGAAAGCACTGAGCCGACACCTGCAAATATTCCATCTATTACAAGACTGTGAATAACCTTATTCACGCCTGCCGCTGCAAGTGCATTGTCAACAACGCCAGTAAGTGCATCAATACCCATCTGCAGAACATTCTGTAAAAATGCACCAATCACATTGAATGTAAGAAAGAATATTGCAAGCATAATTGCTACAAAGCAAGGTATTGCCGTATATTTTCCAGTAAGAATCTTATCAATCTTCTGGCTTCGTATTCTTTCTTTACTTGCCTTAGGCTTAACAACATTAGCTTCGCATATCTTCTCTATAAATGTAAATCTCATATCTGCAATTGCCGCACTTCTGTAAAGACCTCTCTCAGTCTCCATCTGAAGTACAATATGCTCAAGCATCTCTTTTTCATTCTCATCAAGCTGCAGCAGCTTTAATATAAGAGGATCGCCCTCAATAATCTTACTTGCTGCAAATCTTACCGGAATATCAGCTCTCTTTGCATGATCCTCTATAAGATGAATAACAGCATGAATACATCTGTGTACCGCTCCGCCAAAATCATTCTCATCGCAATAATCAGTTCTTTCCGGCTTCTCCTGATACTCTGCAATATGAAGTGCATGCCTTATAAGCTCGTCAACACCTTCATTCTTGGCAGCAGATATAGGAATAACCGGGATTCCTAGCATATTTTCCATGCCATTAATATCAACAGAACCTGAATTGCCTACTACCTCATCCATCATATTAAGTGCAAGAACCATAGGCACATCCATCTCTAAAAGCTGCATTGTAAGATACATATTTCTCTCAATATTAGTTGCATCAACAATATTAATAATCGCCTTTGGCTTCTCATTAAGCACAAAATTTCTCGAAACAATCTCCTCACTGCTGTACGGAGACATAGAATATATTCCCGGTAAATCCGTAACTGATGTATTCTCATGTCCCTTAATCATACCGCTCTTGCAGTCAACCGTAACTCCCGGAAAATTTCCGACATGCTGGTTAGAACCGGTAAGCTGATTAAACAGAGTTGTCTTTCCACAATTCTGGTTACCAACCAGTGCAAATGTAAGCTTTGTTCCTTCAGGAAGCTTTTCTCCATCTCCCTTAGCATGGTATTTACCAGTCTCACCAAGTCCCGGATGGTCAGACTTATATATGCGGTCTGGTCTTTCGTGTTTTCTTGTACGCTCATCTATAGGATCAATAGTAATCTCTCCTGCGTCAGCAACACGAAGTGTCAGTTCATAGCCATGTATCTGTAATTCCATTGGATCACCCATAGGTGCCAGTTTTACAAGCGTAACTTCCGCCCCGGGAATTACGCCCATATCAAGAAAATGCTGTCTTAATGCACCTTCACCACCAACTGAGGTAATTCTTGCACATTGTCCAATCTTAAGTTCATTTAACTTCATGTGTGTTTTCCTTTTCTAAATAATCTGCCCAAATAATTATTGATAATTCTTCTCAATAATTATTGTAGCACACATGACAAGTGCAGGACACCCCTTAATTGGCATCCTGCACATTTTTCTTAATATTCTACTTCACTTCTGTACGGAATTGAAGGTATCGCGCCTTTTCTTGTAACCGCAATAGAAGACGCCCTCTGTCTCGCTCTCTGTAAGGGCTGCTGTCGGTTCATCCATGATAATGACCTTGGCATCTACCATAAGTGCTTTACATATCTCAACCATCTGCTGCTGTCCAACAGAAAGTTCAGACATCACTGCGTCTACCAGGATATGTACTCCCATTCTGTCCATTATTTCCTGTGCATTTGCTCTCATAGCTTTCTTGTCTATGATACCAAATTTCTTAGTTATCTCTTTTCCCATGAAAAGATTCTCAACAACTGTCAGGTCAAACATTACATTTAGCTCCTGATAGATAAATACAATTCCTGCATTCTCAGCTTCTTTAGGAGACTTGTACGACACCTCTTTACCATCAACAATAACAGTTCCAACATCCTTAGTGTATACGCCTGTAAGAATCTTCATGAGTGTTGACTTGCCTGCTCCGTTCTCACCCATAAGTGCATGAACTTCGCCGTCATTAAGCTCAAATCCGGCATTCTTAAGCACCTTGTTACTGCCAAATGCTTTATCAATGCCTTTCATCACAATGTTCATTCACGACACATCCCTGCTTATCATGCAAATATACAGCCAGACTGGAGAATTATGTTGGCATAAGGAGTTGTCTCGCCCATCCTTATCACTGCTTTGCAATCCTTAGTCTGTCTCTTTAATTCTTCATGTGGTACAAAGCATACTTCTACGCCTGTATCCTTAAAAATATCATTAATCTGTTCTAATTCTGCCTGATTCTGTTCTTTAATCTCTGTTGCCAGCGTAATCTTTTCCACCTTGCAGTCTGCAACAACACATTTTAATACATCAATAAATGATGGCACACCAAATGTAAGTGCAAGGTCAATTCTTTCTGTTCCCTCCGGAATCGGAAGCCCGCAGTCACCTATCGCAATAGTATCTGTGTGTCCCATGTAGGATAAAACTCTTGAAATATCGCTGTTTAAAATCCCCTGTTTCTTCATAATAATCACCACTCCTTTATTTCGTTGTCTCTCGCTTTATTAGTTCTGGTTTATAAACAACTGCATTCTGCGAAATCTGTTCTCCTGTTATAAGCTTTACCGCCATTCTTCCCATCTTATCAATAGGCTGGGCTATCGTGGTAATCTCAGGTGTTACAAGCTTTGAAAGCATAACATCATCAAAACCGACTATTGATATATCCTGCGGAACTCTTATTCCTTTCTGTGTAAGCTGCTTATACACTGATAATGTCATCATATCATTACATGCAAATATACCATCGGCCTTAGGACTTACATCCCGTATTGCAGCAACAATATCTCCTTCAAATGTAAAATCATGTTCACAGTCAATAATGACAACAGACAACCCGCTTTTATCAATTACATCAATAAGTTCCTCATTGTTGGACGTTATTATAATTCCATCTGCATTCATGGACTTTAACATTCCAACAGCCATTTTCTCCTTATCAGGATTGTTATCTGTGTTGTAATAAACAACCCTGAAACCGCTTTTATCAGCAGCCTTTTCAACCGAATCAGCAAGCTCAGTAAAGAATAGATTGGTTATACTTGGTATAATAAGTCCAATCAGCTTTGCTGACTTCTTATAAAGTGACCTTGCTACTTCATTGGGAACAAAGCCTGTCTGCTTAATAGCCTCATACACTCTCTGTCTCTTATCAGCATCAACATTAGCCGTTCCATTCATAACCCTTGATACTGTTGCCGGCGAAACACCTGCAATCTTAGCTACATCTCTTATACTTGCCATAGGCACATCTCCAGTCCGGGTCGTAGATTTCAAAATCTATGCAGCATTACACGTTCCACCCCTGAATACATCTTTTTGTGCATATATTCTTTTGAAACCCATTTCAAGTTAATTACATTGTAACATTTTTATATAAAAATGCAGGCATTTTATTTCTATTAATGTGAATATATACTGACAAAATGTAAAAAACTCCACCAGTTATATGTCTCTGGTGGAGTTAGTACTATAAATATTAAATTGTAATTACTTATTATTCTGTTCTTCCAACAGCTTCTTTAACCTTGCTATTTCTGCGTCTTTTTCTTCCGATGAGGTCTTTAATTTCTGCTGCAGTTCATTGGTCTGTACTTCCAGCCCGCCAATACTATCCTTTATCACTCAAATCATGATCACGTTCAAATCTAATAATTCTAAATCGTTCTCCTTTTCGATATCCAAATACTCTCATAACTTTACTAAATCTAAATTTCATTATAGTCTTACCCTTATAACTCCAAAAAGGATTATCGTTATCTTTATTATGGTATTTTTTATACTGTAGACCATCATCAATGGCAATAGTTTCCCATGATTCATGATTAACAAATTTATTCAGTGTTCCAATTAATGAATCAAATTCTTTGTCTTCTAATTCATCAACTCCACAATCAGTTTTTAAAATTGAACAATCTATCCTAGTATTATTAAATTGGGTTTTTAACAAATCTAATCTGCTTAGCTTTAACTCTTTATAAAATTTTTCTGATAAATATTGAGGTGTATATATTGAATACACTTTTATTTTCTTAGTTCCCTTAAATACTTCTAATTCTTTATCTAAAAACTGCTCATGTCTAAAAGATAATAAAGGAATATTATTTTCAGCCGCCTCAGCAACACAAGTACAGCTGACATTTCTATTATCACATGTATATTGTTCAGCTAAATTCTGTTTAAAATTATTATCCCAATATGGATCTTCATATATAATGCTATCCAATTGTATTAAATATAAAAATAATTCGTCTGTATTATTATTATATTTATTCAAATCACATAACTTATCAATTGATGTAACTTTATTTTCATAAAATCTTTCAGTTTTATATATTTTATTTTCTTTTACATTATTTATTAATTCAAAGCATCTAACATTTTCCTTTAAACTATCCAAAAATATCCCTATATTATCAAACTGTCCACATAATGATTCATCATTAAGTATAAATTCCATTTACCACCCCAATATTTCTTCCAAATCTTTTTTCGTTTGATCAAAAAATCCTTCTCTCTGCTGTTCCGCTTTTCCATCTTCGTTAATAGGAATAAGAAACGGTCTGCTTGTTCCATCTGATATTTGCTCAAAAAAATATATACTAACATTATCACATTCAATTTCATCATTATGAATAGATTTTCTAACAGAATTATATATATGATCACTATGTGTTTCAACTATAACCTGTACTCCATTTTGCGCAAGAAAAGCCAAAAAAGATACAAACTTTGACTGTCCTGAA